>Ga0163144_10000966_pt1 | contig 68035 bp, 53 predicted proteins | sample OliLak19BULKMAT1_FD_123175 | JGI IMG/M metagenome (GOLD analysis project Ga0163144, IMG submission 123175) | Freshwater microbial mat bacterial communities from Lake Vanda, McMurdo Dry Valleys, Antarctica - Oligotrophic Lake LV.19.BULKMAT1 | ecosystem: Environmental > Aquatic > Freshwater >...
CAGAACCGGTCGATCCCAATGAGGCGCTGTGATGCGAACGGCCTTCCACGCGGCTCCGCACTCGGCGCACACCACGCATCCGTCGTCCGAAGGCATCATCGACCTCAAGGAGTAGCCGCACGATCCGCAGATGCCTTCCGCGACGATCGTGCGGGCGATCTCCCTGCGGATACCTCGCTTGGCGAGCACCCGCGTCACCACGATCGCGAGAATGATAGAAAAGAGCAGAACGTAGGATTTGCCTTCCTCGCTGAGTGCGTGGCCCGCAACCCCGGCTCCGATGACGATCACTCCGAGCGGAATCAGCCACGCCAACAGACCCCCGCGCCGGGCCTCGGCCCGCACGACGTCCTTCATGTATTTCGCCAAGTCGTGCCGCGCCGATGTGGGATCGTCGGCCGACTTCTTGAGTCCCCGTAGGTTCATGGGCGGGTGCGTGGCCCCGCGGTCGTCCTTGATCGTTCCGCTAAACCACGAAGCCATGCCCGCCCCCAGTTCAGTCGTCCCGCAGGGGCGCTCCCACATGCTCAACGCGGCGGGCACAGTTCATCCGCCGAAACTTCAAACGCGAAAAGTTCCTTGCTCGTTTCGTCGATCCACCGGGCCTTCAGCCGCGCCACATCGCCGGTTGAGTCCACCGTCAGAAGCACCGCCGAGTGCTGCACACCCGCATCGAAGATCAGCGCGGGGTGCGGCTGGTTGGCCGCGGCGATCACGGTGTTCGCCAAGGGAGAAGCGATGATCTCGTACAAAGGATACGGCACGCCTGTTTCTTCCGATGGGTGCTTGAGTGCCCGGTTGCGATGGATGTCGCCCCCCAAGAGCACCACCCCGGTGATCCCCTCCATCGCCACGAACTCAAAGACCGCAGCGCGCTCGTGCGGGTACGCCATCCAGTAGTCGTCCTTGTTCGGCCGCACCGCTTCGTTCCAGATCATCCCGCTCGCCAGGATTTTGAACGGGGCCTCGCTCGCTTTCAATTCCCGCTTCAACCATTCCCACTGGTCCGCTCCGAGCAACGTCAGCTTCTCCCTGTCCGCGAATGAGGGCTCGGACCGCGAAAAATAACGCGTATCGAGCAGAAACACCTGAGCCGCCCCGAAGCGGAAGGTGGTGTATACGCCGTGCCCATCCTCTCCGTTGGTGTCGTTGGCGGTGTATTCGATGAACGCCCGACGGGTCCGGTCTTTGCCCTCCATCTGTCCGTCGCCGTCGGGCTTACCGAAGTCGTGGTCGTCCCAGGTTGTCCAGCTCGGCGTGTCCCGGCGCAGTTCATCAAGCCCTCGCACCTGCATGAAGTCACGACGCCGTTCCCGCTGCTTCTCAAGCGAACTGGAGTCGATGTAAGGCGTGTCGCCCAGCAGCAGCAACCCGTCCGGATTCGCATCGATTAACCGGTCCCAGATCGGCTGCTCCTTGAACACGCGGTCGTTCGCGCAACTGCCCACCGCCAAGGTCAGCCGGGCCCCCTCCCGCGCCGACGCGAGCGTTCGGAACCGACCGCCTATGGACAGGGCCTGCTCCGTACCTGCGGGGCCGGGTTCCCGCACGTCGATCTCCATCGTCGCGGATGACACCCGATATTCGTACTGCGTTCCGGCCGCGAGTCCGCCAACGAAAAACTCCGTCACGAAGTCGTTCTTCTCCTCCGCCGTCTCCATCACCCGCACCGCGGATCCGGGATCCTGAGAGGACGCCCACACGCTCGCCCGCCACAACCCGGGGCCCGGCCCGCGTATCAGGATGCGGACCGATTGATCGGTGACCGCGCCCAGCACCGGGCCCAACACCGGCGAAGCGGCTTCGATGGTCAGCGGTTCGGGCTGCGTGCGCTCGCGGTGGCCCTCGAGAGGAGTGCACGGCCAGGCCAGCCACGCCGCCACCACCGTACCGAGTATCTGCGTGGGTAGGATCATCCGGCGAGAATACACACCATCGGAAGGGGCGACCCTCCTTTAAGACCGTGCCCCAGTCACACACGGACCTCCCGTCTTGGCCAGCATCCAACCCGTTGCCTGTTCGCTCGCCTCGCGCATCATTACCATCCGCGCGGCGACCGCCGCCGACGTTCCCTCACTCACTGGCATGCTTCTGACGACCGCCGCGGACAGTCCGAACGTGGTGACTACGCCAGCCGAGATGGCAGCTCGCCTGAATCGTCTGCCCCGCATCGTGGCCGAGTACCGCATCAACCCGGGACGCCTGTGGCTGATCGCGCTCGACGGCCCCGACGTCGTCGGGGAACTCTCGTGCCGCTGCGGTTCGCCGGCGCGGCTGGCTCATAACGCGCAACTCGGAATGAGTGTGGCCCGTACCCACCGGCGCATGGGCATCGCCCACGCGTTGCTTTCAACGGCGGTTCGCTGGGCCACCGAACACCCGTCCATCCGTCGGATCACTCTGGCGGTTGTGGCGGATCACGCCGTTGCGATCAACCTCTATCGCAAACACGGGTTCGTTGCGGAAGGCCGCCGCCATGGCCACGTCAGGGGAACCGCCGACGACTACGCCGACGACCTCATGATGGCTTGTTTCGTGAAATCCGGTTGATCCCACGGTCTTTCCTTGACTCGAAGTGCCTATACAATAAACCTTTACACAATCACAACAAAACGTTCGTTTTTTGCTCGGGTTCTCAATTTTGCGATTTGCCGCTACTATTGCGCGTGCCGATGATCCGCCAGCAAACGATAGCCGCGAATAGTTCGTCCGAGAATAACGGCTGTCGTTCCGAAATTCATGCTGGCATCCGGCCGCGTCTCACGCCCGACCTACCTGTTGTGACTACGTTCGCTTCCGCAATTCAGTATCTGACCACGCTGACGAACGTGGAAACGCTGCGTCCATCGCACGTCGACAAGTCCACGGTATTTCGTTTGGATCGGATGACCGCGCTGGTCCGCGCGTTGGGCGACCCCCAAGCCAGTTTTCGATCCGTCCATGTGGCGGGCAGCAAAGGGAAGGGCAGTGTCTGCGAAATGACCGCGGCGGCTCTGGCGGGGTGCGGGTTTACCGTTGGCGTTTTCACCAGCCCGCATCTCGTCGACATCCGCGAGCGCATCCGCATCAACTCCGAACCCATCGGGCAAATGCCCTTCGCGCGGCTGATCTCGAAGGTAAGCACCGCCGCGGCGGGCCTTCCCCAGAGGCTGGGTGACGTGACGGCCTTTGAGGCTCTTACCGCTGCCGCGTTTGTCTACTTCGCCCAAGAAGCTGTGGACGTGGCCGTGATCGAAGTCGGGCTGGGGGGCACGACGGACGCCACGAACGTGATCACTCCGGTGGTCTCGGCCATCACGGCGATCCAGATGGAGCACTCGCAACTGCTGGGTCCGACCCTCGCCGACATCGCCCGCCACAAGGCTGGCATCATCAAACCCGGGGTCCCCGTCGTGACGGTTCCTCAGTGTGAGGAGGTTCTGGCGGTTTTTCGGGAGAGTGCAGCACTCGCCGCTGCTCCGTTGCGGGTGCTGGGGGCCGACATGGAGTTCTCCAGCCGGTTCGAGTCCACGCCCGACCTCGGCCCGCACATGCGGGTGTGCCTTACGGGAGAGCGTGGCTGTTTCGACCACTTGGCGGTGCCTCTTCTCGGCGAGCATCAGGCATCGAACTGCGGGGTTGCGCTCGCCATTCTCGATTCGCTCCGCTCCTCGGGGATGCACATCTCGGACGCCGACGTTGCTGCGGGCCTGCGGCTGACGTCCCGCGCGGGTCGCTTGGAACGCATCCACGACGATCCTCGCATTTACGTCGACGGAGCCCACAATCCGGAGTCCATCCACGCCCTTATGAAGTCGTTGGGGGCTTACATCACCTACGACAGTGTCGTCGTTGTCTTCGGGTGCGCCGCCGACAAGGACGTCGCGGGGATGCTCGCCAAGTTGGCGACGGGGGCCGACAAGGTCTTTTTTACTGCAGCCGAGGGTTCCGACCGGGCCATCGACCCGCGCGAACTCCAACGCAAGTTCAGCGAAGTCTCCACGAAGATGTCCCAGGTCACTCCGACCCTGAAAGAGGCAATCAACGCCGCCGCTCGGGCCGTCTCCAAGGGCGACATCGTGCTGGTCACCGGCTCGTTCCTTCTCGCCGGCGAGGCCAAACGCCTTTTCGCGGGCAAGGCGGAGCGCGAGGCGAAGGTGGAGATCGCGGCACGGGCGGAGGTCAAGGCCAGACCGGCCGACCCGCCTAAGCCGTCGAAACCGCAGTCCTGACTTTCTCGCGGCCGCGTGGCTCGGCCCGGCGTTTATTGCTCTGATCCTCCATAACCTAGCGGGCCATGCCCAGCCCGCCTCCCTCTTCACATCCGACAATCCCCGCGGCAGCATCCGGTTCCGGGCCGCCCCCCCACCGTTACACCGCTGCGCTCGCCAATGCGATTGAAACGGCCTGCCACTCCCGCTGGGATCGCGACGAAATTCACGTTGTCCCCAATCCCGGCGAGCCGGGTTTCGATCCGTCCCGTCCGAAGTTCTACTGCCTCGATATGTTCCCCTACCCATCGGGCGCGGGGCTGCACATCGGGCACCCGGAGGGGTACACCGCCACCGACATCATCTGCCGCTACAAGCGGATGAACGGCTTCAATGTGCTGCACCCGATGGGGTGGGACGCCTTCGGCCTGCCCGCCGAGCAGTACGCCATTGCCACCGGTGTTCATCCGGCCATCACCACGCGAACCGCGATCGACAACTTCCGCCGGCAACTCAAGCGATTCGGTTTTTCGTACGACTGGAGCCGCGAGTTGGGCACCATCGACGACGACTACTACAAGTGGACGCAGTGGATCTTCCTGCGGTTGTTCGGGTCGTGGTTTGACAGCCGTCCCGGGATCGAGAAGGCCCGCCCCATTTCCGATCTGATCGACGCCGCATCCAAAGGAGAAATCGCGACTCCCGCGCCGTGGAACGACATGGACGGCGACGCGCGGGCCCGTTTCCTCGATTCCCACCGCCTGGCCTATCGAGGTGAACAGACCGTCAACTGGTGCCCGAAACTCGGCACCACACTCGCCAACGACGAAGTCATCGACGGCAAGAGCGAGCGGGGCGGCTTCTCGGTGATCCGCCGCCCGCTTCGGCAATGGGTCTTCCGCATCACCGCCTACGCCGAACGCCTGCTCAAAGGGCTCGCCGGTCTCGATTGGCCGCACTCCACGCGGGCGATGCAGGAGGAATGGGTCGGCCGGAGCGAAGGAGCGGAGATGCACTTTTCGTTGGTGGGCTCGGACCGGGTGCTGAAGGTCTTCACCACCCGCCCCGACACGATTTTCGGCGCGACCTACATGGTTGTCGCGCCCGAGCACGATCTGTGCGCCGCCGTGGTGCGGGGAGACCTTGAGTGCGACGCGCCCACGGCGCACGCCCTCGCGGATTACGTTCGGCGCGCAGCGTCGCGCGGCGAGGTCGAGCGTCAGGAGAACAAGGACAAATCCGGCGTCTTTACCGGAGTGTTCGCGATCAATCCGGCCACCAACCAGCCCATCCCGGTGTGGACCGCGGACTACGTGCTCGCGGGCTATGGCACCGGGGCTGTCATGGCAGTCCCCGCGCATGATGAACGTGATTTTGAGTTCGCCAGAGCCTTTCACCTCCCGATCCGCGACGTTGTCTACCCCCGCATCGTGTACGCGATGCATCATTTCGCGACGAACGCCTACGGAGCGGGCGAGCCCGCAACCCACTGGCGGGATCATCTTGCCGATTTCCTCGGGCTCGTGGGGGGCTCCCCCGAGTCGGGCACCGCGTTCGCCCTCCACCTCGAAAGCGCCCTTGCCGGCCCGTCTGCGGGCTCGGATCGCGCCAGCCGCGAAACCTGGCTCGAGACCATCGACACTCTCGCCTTCCAGAATTTCTCGGATTTTCGCCGCCGCTTTGAATCGGGGACTTTTCACGCGGGCGCGGGCTCTGCGTTTTCAGACCCGGGGATCGCGGTCAATTCCGGCAGCGGCGAACTTTCCCTCGATGGCCTCCCGACGGCTCGGGCCAAGGACGCGGTCATCGATTGGCTTCAATTGACCACGCGCGGCGGTCGAAGGATCAATTACAAACTGCGTGACTGGGTCTTCTCGCGCCAACGCTACTGGGGCGAACCATTTCCCATTGTCTACGACGAGGGCGGTCGCGTCTATCCGGTTTCGGAGAAGTCTCTACCAGTCAAACTCCCTGAACTCGCGGACTACACGCCCGCCGAGAGCGACGACCCCCAGCCATTGCTCGCGAAGGCGACCGGCTGGATGCACACCACGGCGGGTGAAGCGGGCGTCGACCCCGCGCTGCTCCCGGCGTCCACCCCGGTGACGCGTGAAACCAACACGATGCCCGGCTCAGCCGGATCATCGTGGTATGCCATCCGGTATTGCGACCCGCGGAACGCCGCTCGACTCGTCGGCCGCGAAGCCGAGCAGTACTGGATGGGGCCGGCCTCAGGTGGGACAGGCGTCCCGCCTGTCCTCGTTTCGTCACACACCCCGCCCGTCTCTCCGGCTCGTCCCTTGGGCGGCGTGGACCTCTACCTGGGCGGCAGCGAGCACGCCGTGGGCCATCTCCTCTACGCCCGCTTCTGGCAGAACGTCCTCTATGACCTGGGCGAAGTCTCGACACCTGAGCCATTCCGAAAACTTTTCCACCAAGGCTTGATTACCAGTTTCGCCTATCAGCGGGCCGACAAGTCGATCGTCGCGGTGGATGAAGTTTCCGAGGTGTCGGAAGGCTCGTACACCGAAACCGCCACCGGGAAGCCCGTCACGCCCATCGTCACCAAGATGAGCAAACGGTACAAGAACATCGTCAACCCGGACGATGTGATCGCGGAGCACGGGGCCGACACCTGCCGCCTGTATGAAATGTACATGGGTCCGCTCGAAGCCAGCAAGCCCTGGAACCCGCGCGATATCGCGGGCTGCTTCCGATTTCTTCAACGGGCCTGGCGACTCGCCATCGATGAGAGCACGGGCACTCCCAAACTCGCCACGTCGACGGAGCCAGCCCTCGAGAAGGCCCTGCACCGCCTGATCGCCAAGGTTGGCGGCGATATCGAACGCATGGCCTTCAACACCGCCATTGCTGCCATGATCGAGTTTGTCAACGCCGCCACCGCGCTCGACAAGGGTGCTGGCTCGCTCACCACCGATCAGATCGACCGCTTTGCCCGCGTGCTGGCTCCCTTCGCCCCGCACATCGCCGAGGAAATCCGAACCCGCATCGGCAACCCTGGCCCGATCGCGCTCTCAACGTGGCCGGTGGTCGATGCCGCGCTTCTCACCGATAGCGAGGTTGAGATTCCGGTGTCGGTCCAGGGCAAAGTTCGCACCCGCATCACCGTCCCCACCGGGGCCGATGCCCAAGCGATCGAAGCCCGTGCCTTGGCCGACCCTCGCGTGATCGAATTCCTCGCGGGAAAACCCGTCAAAAAAATCATCGTCGTGCCCGGCAAGATGGTCAACATCGTCGTCTAAAAGTCTCCCGCCTTTCGTCCGAACCCCGGAACTTCCTGCATGCTCACAGACGCTCTCGCGTTCTTGGCCGCCACCCCCATCTGGACTCTCGCGGCGGACGTCACGGCCGAGGTCGGCCCGGTTGCAACACCGAACCTCTTTTCGGTGCAGAACCTCACCGCCCTGGTGATGCTGACGTCGATGGAGATTGTGCTGGGCATCGACAACATCGTCTTTATCGCCATTCTGGCGGGGCGGCTCCCGCCGGAGCAGCGCGACAAGGCCCGCAAACTCGGTCTGGCGGCCGCCCTTGTCACTCGCCTCCTGCTGCTCTTTTCCCTCACCTGGATCATGAAGCTCACGGCCGACCTCTTCATCGTTCCCGGCGGCCTCACCGAGCCCATCCTGGAAGGCCACGGCGAAGCGACCGGAAAATTCAAGCCCCTGGGCATCTCGGGACGCGACCTCGTGCTCCTCATCGGCGGCCTCTTCCTCATCTGGAAGTCCACCAAAGAGATTCACCACAAGATGGACGAGCACGAAGAGTCCCTCAAAGCCAAGGCCGCCTCGTCCTTCATGTTCACGATCGTTCAGATCGGCCTCATCGACATCGTCTTTTCGCTCGACTCGGTCATCACCGCCGTCGGCATGTCCAACTCGCTCCCCGTCATGGTCACGGCGGTCATGATCTCGATCGGCGTCATGCTGGCCTTTGCCGGCCGCATCAGCGCGTTCATCGACAAGCACCCGACGATGAAGATGCTCGCCCTCTCGTTCCTCCTCCTCATCGGCGTCATGCTCGTCGCGGATGGCTTCGGTCGCCACATCCCCAAGGGTTATATCTACTTCGCGATGGCCTTCTCGCTGATCGTCGAAACCCTCAACATCCTTTCCCGCCGCAAGAAGGAAGCCCTCCTGCACCCGAGCAAGAACGCCTGAATCCCGGATTCTCGGCTATCCATCGCCCGTGGCTTTAAGAAGCCGCTCTGCGTTCCTCGGTGTTCTTCGTGTTTGAACGCGTTCGTCTCAATCCCGCCGTTTGTCGACCCGTGTCGTCTTTGACATTCCGACCTCAGCGGCGATCGCCTCTTCCACACGCGAATGCGTGAACCGGAAGCCCAGCCGCCGCAGTTTCTCCGGCACCGCCCGGCAACTTTCCAAGACCGCCTCCGCCTTGTGCCCCATTCCGGCCCGAACGACCCACGTCGGAACCGCCATCAGGACCGGCCGATCCGCAGCCGCCGCGATCGCGTTCACCAGTTCGTTGAGGGTCGCCGGCGCGGGCGCGACCGCGTTCAGCGGGCCCACGATCTCTTCGCGCGCCAAACACGTCTCGACCACGCCGAGCAAGTCGTCCATACCGATCCACCCGACCCACCGTGGAGGTCCGGCGACGCGGCACAAGAGCCCCGCGCGGGCGAAGGGCCAGGCGTTCCGCAGCAGCCCGCCCCGCATCGAGAGCACGGCACCCATCCGCAGGAAGACGACCCGAATCCCCGCTTCCCGGGCCGGCTGGGCAGCGGCTTCCCAGTCCCTCGCCACTTCCGCGAGGAACCCGCTCCCCACGCCCGACGCCTCGGTCATCTCCTCGTCGCCGCGGCTGCCGTAATAGCCGGTCCCGGACGCCACGACCAGCACCTTGGGCCGGTTTGTCGCGCGGGCGCACACGCGCGCCACAAGCCGGGTCCCCTCCACTCGGCTGACCCTGATTCGGGTCATCTTTTCGCGGGTCCATCGTCCCTGCGCAATCGGCTCGCCGGCGAGGTGCACCACCGCGTGCCGTCCGGAGAAGTCAGACACTTCCGCGCGGCCGGGGTCCGTCGCATCCCGCGGCACCTCCCAATCGATCCCTCGCTTCAAAGCTTTGACCGCGGTCCCTTGCGCCACCAGCCGCGCGACCAGCGCGGCCCCGATGCACCCCGCGCCGCCGGTGATCAGCACGCCGCCCGCCCGGTCGCGCGAAGGGGGCTGAACAGGATCTGAAGTGACCGGAGCGAAAGCATTCACCAGCGGTAAGTGTTGGCGGACCACCGCGACGGGGCGCACCGTCTAAGCGTCGCGACCGCCCGGCCCACATGCGGTCTGTCGGCCGCCGCCCGCCGCAATCAGTTTCGCGCCGTCCTCGGGGGTCATGCTCCCCTCGGCCACATACGCCGCGATCTCCCGGCGGGTCTGCTCGCGTTCCCGTTCGCGACTCGCGCGCCGCATATTGGAAGCCACAATCCCGACCACGCCGATAGCCATTCCGCCCCCCGATGCGAGGACGGGGATCACCTCGGTGGGATCAATCGCCAGAATCAGTGGGAATGACATCGGAAAACCTCCGGCACCGACCATTGGGAACCATCAAGCGCAGCCACTGTCCTTGCTCCCCGCCTTCAGGAGTCTCTCCCCTTGCTCGGGGGTCATGCTCCCCTCCGAAATGAACGCCGCGATCTCCCGGCGGGTCCGTTCCCGGGCCGAGAACCGGATCGTTTTTCCGATGGTCCCGATGAGTATGCCCAGAACAATGAACGTTCCGACCATGAACGGGATCACGATCCCCTCGTTGCACAGCCGATTCAGAATTTCGCTCTCGTCCATTGTTCATACCCTTTCCGCGGCCGCGACCTTGACGACCGCACAATCGCCACCCGCTCCTTCGGAAATCCCCTAAGGGGTTTTCACCCCGGGCCGTGCAGCCGCTTCCTTTTCGAGCAAAAAGGATAGCGACCCGCGATTGCCCCCGAAAAGCCGCAATATTCTTCCACCCGCCGTGACACCTTTCAGCCCGCTGCTTACTCCGCGCTCAATAGCGGCTCTCTCCGTCGAGCAGACGGAATTTCTGAACGCCGTCCTCTCGCATTATCGCCAGGCTTGGTTCCCGATGAATAACCCCGAGACCGGCGGCACCGAATGGGTCCGGGCCCGTCGGCGCGGCATCATCCCCATCGAACCCGAGAAATTCCATGTGGGGGGTACGCTGCGAGCCCGGGTCCGGAGCGCCCGCTTCCGAATTTCCACGGACACCGCGTTCAAGGAGGTTATCCGATCGTGCGCAACACCCGCCGCGGGCCGGCCAGACACCTGGATTGATCCCACGATCATCGAAACGTTCGATCTGCTGCACACCGCCGGGCTCGCACACAGCGTCGAGGCGTGGATCGATGAACCCGGGGTGCCGTCGAGGCTCGTTGGCGGGCTCTACGGGCTGGCGTTGGGCCGCATTTTTTGCGGTGAATCCATGTTCTCCAACCCCGCCGACGGCGGGACCGACGCCAGCAAGGTCTGCCTCGTGAAGCTTGTGAGTCACCTTCGGGCCCGCCAGTTTCAGGTGCTGGATGCCCAACTCGCGAACGCGCATCTTGAGCAGTTCGGTTTGTACACGGTCGATCGGCGAACGTACACGCGGTGGCTCGACCAGTGGGCCGACGACGCCGCCGATTGGCTCCCGTGGACAGCCTAAAAGACAGACAGGGGGCCCCGTGATCCCGCCTCTGCTTCGCCCGTAGTACTTCTTTTTTGGATGCTCTCCTGGTGGCCACCGCCTTTCGCCGCCCGGCCTACTTCACCATCTCAATCGCCAGCGCCGAGTTCTTAGCCCCGAACGCCAGACAGTTAACGAGCACTCGCGTCGCTTCGCTGGCCCGCGCCGCGTTGGGCGTGTAATCCAGATCGCATAACGGATCGGCCTCGTCCAGATTTATGGTCGGCGGGATCACCCCTCCGGACCCGTCGTCCGGGCTCAGGCACGCGATCAACCCGACCACACTCGCCATCCCCGACGCTCCCTGCGGATGCCCGATCGCACCTTTGATCGACGTTCCCACGAGCCGCAGCGAGTGCGCTCCAAACGCCGCCTTTACCGCCGCGGTCTCGGAGACGTCGTTCAACACCGTCGATGTCCCGTGGTAACCGATTACCTCCACGTCACCGGGCACCCACCCCGCATCTTCCACCGCCAGGTGCATCGCCCGCACCGTCTCGACCATGTCGGGGCTGGGCCGGACGCGATGGAACGCATCGCACGTCGCGCCATAACCCAGGGCGCGGGCCCGCGGCTTTGTCCCGCGCTCCCGGGCGAAGGCCGGCCGCTCGACGACCACCGCCCACGCCCCTTCTCCCAGCACATATCCGCACCGTGTTCTCGAAAAGGGGCGCGACAGGGTCACGGCCTCCGCATCGCTCGCGCCCTCGCGTACCGCGATCACCTTCATCAGCTCCATCCCCAGCAGCGTCTCCCATCGCACGTGCGCGTCCGCCCCCACGACCACCCACGCGTCGGGTGAACCCGGCCTTTGCGAACCCAGGAGTTCCATCGCCAACCCCAGGGCATCGCTCGATGAGGCGCAGCCCGTCGAGACGCACAACGACGGTCCCTTGCATCCCAATCGGATCGACAATTCGCCCGCCAGATTGCCGTGAGTGGCGTTGGTGATCGCCCACACGCTTGGTCGCTTCCCGTGATTCATCGAGTCGGCTTGGTCGAGCGTGAAATCAATCCCGCCGCCACCGGTGCCCAAGATTACTCCCACCCGTCGACTTGTGGCCTCGCCGACCTCCAGCCCCGCTAGGCCCAAGGCCTCCCGGCACGCTGCCAACGCCATGGGCACCAAACGGGGCAACCGATCCACATCCGGTGCTCCCACCTGCGTGCCCGCCTCAGGCCGCCCAAAATCAACGCATTCCGCTGCCACCACCGAGCGGATGCGTTCGTCCGACCAGCGCAACTTTCGCACCCCCCCCACGCCCGCGCGGAGGGACGCCGCAAAAGCCGGTACGCCTAGTCCAACCGGTGACACTGCCCCAAGTCCTGTGATCCAAGGGCGCTGATCAAGAGGGAGAGTCACGACGGACGGTAAGGCCCCTCCCGGCTCAAGCCCGGGGGGGAAACATCATCAACCTGTATCGAATCTATCGATTGTTCGGTTTTTTCAATTTACCGGTGGCATTTCCCGCGCCATGTTGTACCTTCTTGGTTGAGGGGTCTCTACAGAGATTGCGGAGCCAAGACGTTTATCGGAACACCTCGGGATTCCCGGGAGTTTCGAGCCGCGATCTCTGTGCGCCCGTGTTGGTTTTCTGGAGGGATCTCACAATGAATGTCCACATCGTGGTGGCGACCGGGGCTGTCGCCCTGTTCGGCCCCGTTTCTATCGGCTTGGCCGGCGTCGCCCCAATGGGTCCGCCGGTCGTGACCTCGTTCGACTCCGCCATGGAGATGTACGGGTCCGACAGCGGTGATTTTGGAGAACGCACTCCCGGCGCCCGGGGCGTTATGACCAACGACACCCTCAGCATGGCGCTCAACATGACCGCCATCAGCGGCGCGCAGGCCTTCCTCAACGGCGGCGGTCAGTTCATCGTCAGCCGCGGACCGGGCTTTACCGACATCGGCGCTCACCGCGGCACCGGCGCCCGGGTGCAGGCCAGTTGGGACGAGGTTGTGAGTGGCGGGCAAACTTTCATCTCCGTGATCTACAAGACGAGCACGGGCGGACACTTGGTCCCTAACACCTCGAACATCGACGGCAGCGGCATCAACACCTGGAATTGGAGTGTCGGCGTTCTCGACCCGATTCACTTTCAGGAAGGGGTTTCGTCCGTCCAGTTGGTCAGCGCCCGGGCGTTCTTCAGCCGGAACGCCGGAACCTCATTCTTTGGCAACATTAACATCCTGCCCAACCTTCCGGGCGACTTCAATCCCGGCCTGGATTCCGGTCTGCCCTTGCTCAGTGCGGGTGACGGCACGAATTATGTGCTTATCCGTTATCAGATTGACGTGACGATCCCGGCCCCCGCTTCGGGCGTCGCGCTCGCGTCCGGCCTTGTGCTCTTGACGCGCCGCCGCCGATAGGCAACGCCCGCCGATCGTCGAGTTCTCCACGCCCTGTCCCACGCCGTCGGCCCCGAAAGCCGCGGCGTTTTTTATTCATGCTACCGTCGCCCCATGGTGTCCCCGCGCGTCGTCAGCCTGCTCCCTGCCGCGACCGAGGCGCTCTGCGCCATGGGTGGAGAGCGCCTGCTCGTGGGCCGTTCGCATGAGTGCGACGTCCCCCGATCCATCGGCCATATCCCCGTGCTCACGGCCCCGCGCATCCGCGCCGATGCGGATCCCGCCGCGATCGATCGCGCGGTGCGCGAATCGATCAACGCGGGCCAGTCGCTCTACACCCTTGATGAGCCTGCCCTTCGGGCTCTGCGGCCCGACCTCATCCTCACGCAGAATCTCTGTTCCGTTTGCGCGATCGACGCCGACCACCTTCGTAAAATCGCTGCGGAACTCCGCGGGGCGGACGGCGGGCCGGTCCGCACTGTGAGCCTCGCCCCGTACACCGTCGAAGACGTCCTGGATTCGGTGCTGGTTGTGGCGGAAGCGGTCGGGCTTTCGTCCCGCGCCGTCCCGGTCGTGGTCGGCCTCCGCGAGCGACTCTTTGCGGCCGCCGAGTACGTCAATCCATTCGAGTCTCTCGGCAACGTCCTCTTCCTCGAATGGACCGACCCCGCGTTCTGTGCGGGCCACTGGACAGTCCAACTCATCGAACGGGCCGGCGGGACACATGCCTTGAACCCCACAGTCGCCCGCCCGGGCCACGGCACCGCGGCTGGACCCCAGCAGGGCGAGCGGGTCGCGGGCCCTTCGCGAGTCATAAGCCGCGAAGAAATCATCGCGTCGGAGCCGGCCCGGATTATCTTTTGCCCGTGCGGCTTCGACCTTGAGCGGGCCGTTGTGACGGCCCAAGAATTTCTATCTCAACGTTGGACCCGGGGGCTTCCGGCCGCCCGCGCGGGCCGTATCGCCGTGGTGGACGGCAACCTCCACTTCAATCGTCCCGGCCCGCGCCTCGCCGACGCCTTCGAGTGGCTGGTCGGCTGGCTCAACGACCGCCCGAATCTCATTCCGCCCGGCTTCGAGTGGAAGCCGCTCTAAGAGGGTGGCCGCGATTCACCAAAGCAACCGCACCCGGATCGTCTCGGGGATCGCCCGCATCCGCTCGAGCACCGCAGCGCCGTCGGTCGGGTCCACATCGAGCACCACATACCCGAGGTCGTCGCGCGTCCGCAGATACTCCGCCGAAATGTTGGCCCCCAACGTCGCGATCTCCGTGTGCATCTTGCTCAATACACCGGGCACGTTGCGATGGAAATGCAGAATCCGGTGGGTTCGCGCGCGTTCCTCCCAATCATCGCCCGTCGCTTGTTCGGGCAGTTCAACTTCGGGAACATTGACCGCGCCCGTGGTGGATCCCACGTTCACAAACTTCAGCAGTTTCTGCACCACATCGTCGGCGATGGTGGCCTGGGCCTCCTCGGTGCTGCCGCCCACGTGAGGCGTCAGGATGACGTTCGGAAGGCCCTGAATCTCGCTCGAGAAGCGGTCGCCCTTGCTCGAAGGTTCATCCGGGAAGACGTCCAGCGCGGCCCCGCCCAACTGACCGCTCCGCACGGCGGAGGCCAGCGCAGCGACATCCACCACGCTGCCACGCGCGTTATTGATGACGTACGCGCCCGGCTTCATCTTCTTGAACTGGGCCGCGCCCATCATGCCAGCGGTCTCGCGCGTCGCCGGCACATGCAGCGTCACAATATCGGCCTCTTCAAGCAGTTCGCTCAGGTTCCGCGTCTGCCGGGCGTTGCCCAGCGGCAATTTCGGGATGATGTCGTGGAAGATCACCCTCATGCCGAACGCCTCCGCCAGCACCGAAACCTGCGACCCGATGTGGCCGTACCCGACAATCCCGATGGTGCGGCCCCGCACCTCGTGAGCCCCGTCCGCCGCCTTGTCCCACAAGCCCTCGTGCATCTGACGCGTCTTCTCGGTCAATCCGCGGTAGAGGCACACCACCTCGGCCACCGTGAGTTCCGCCACGCTCCGCGTATTTGAGAACGGCGAGTTAAAGACCGGGACCCCCATCCGCCGGGCCGCCGCAAGGTCCACCTGGTTGGTCCCGATACAGAAGCAGCCGACCGCGAGCAGTCGCGGCGCGAGCGACAGCAATTCTGCCGTCAACTCGGTTTTGGAGCGGATCCCCACCACATGGGCCTCGGCCAGCAAATCCTTCAGCCTGGCCCGATCCGGTGAGCCCGGCAGGCTCTCAACCTCAAACCCCTCTTCCCGAAACGCCTCCACGCCCCGGGCATGGATTCCTTCAAGCAACACCACTCGGATCTTGTTCTTCGGGTATGACGTGTTCACCGACCACGGTAGCCCGCGCCGTCCATCTCAAGGGACCCGATCCCGCTGCCACGGCACGACAGTTGTCTCTGAGTTCAGCACCGGCTTGGGGTCCGGCGCAATAGTCAACGTCCCCCGCAAGACCAGCACCAGCAGCACCGTTCCGGCAGCCAACCGGTACCACCCGAATGGGGTCAGCCCCCGGCGATTGAGGACCCCCACCAGCCATCGCACCGCCACAAACGCCGAGATCGCGGCGACCGCAATCCCGACGAGGCACGGCACCGCACCCAATTCCTTGAACAATCCCGGGTGCTTCCCCAACTTGTACAGCGTCGCGCCGCCCAAGGTTGGCAGCCCGAGCAGGAACGAGAATTCCGCGGCCTGCCGTGGCTTCAGCCCAACCACCACGCCGCCGGCGATGGTCATCATGCTCCGGCTCGTCCCGGGCCACATCGCGACGCACTGAAAGCACCCGATGACCAACGCCTGCTTCCAGGTGATGTCCGCAACGTCCATCTCAACGCCGCGGCGTCGCAACCCGAACCGCCCGTTCCGCCATTGATCCAGCAGCAGCATGAACACGCCGCCCGCCAGCATCGCCGCGACCACCGGCCCCGGAAAGAACAACCGCTCCTCCAGCCAGTCGTCGAGCATAATCCCTAGCACAGCCGCCGGCAGGAACGCCACGAACAACTTCATCGCCAGCCCCAGCCCCTTGGCATCCTTGCCCACCACACCCTTCATCATCCCCAGCACCCGCGGCCAGTAGAGGGCGACGACCGCGAGGATCGCCCCGCCCTGAATCACAATGTTGAACGCATCCACGGCGTGCTTCTGCTCGGGCGTCTCTCCCAGCCCCATCAGGCTCGAAGCCACGATGAGATGGCCCGTCGAACTGATCGGCAGATACTCGGTGATGCCCTCCACCAGTCCGAGCACCGCCGCCTGCCAGATTTCGAGCTGCGTCGTCACATCCGCCGGTTGAACATTCATCTGCACGCCGCGAGCCTCCTTGCCTGTTGCCGGTGCCGGTGCCGGTTTCGTCACACTGGTCGGGCCTCGCCTTGCGCCCCGGTTCCACAGAATATCACGACCGGCGACGAACGCCGCGCCGGCCGCCGCAAGCGTCGCTCACCCCCCACGACTTCTAGACTTGCCGGATGTCCACGCCCGCTGTCGGATTCGCCGCTACCGCTCGTTTTAACGAGTCCGATCTGCTCGAAACCATTCGGTTGCGATCACTCCGGCCGCTTGATCCGGGGGTTGTCGTCGGTCCCGGGGACGACTGCGCCGTGATCCGAACCGATTCCGGTTCGACGCTCTTGCTGACCGTCGATCAACTCGTTGTCGGCCGTCACGTCACCGGTTCCACGCCGCTGAACCTTATCGCCCGCAAGGCCCTGGCCCGGAGCGTTTCTGATATCGCCGCGATGGCCGGCCTGCCCAAGTGGAGCCTCGTGGCCGCCGCTCTTCCGACAACGACCGCGGCCGCCGACGCGGACGAACTCTCCCGTTGTTTGCACTCGTGGGGGATCCACTTCGCCGTGCCCGTTGTCGGGGGAGATATCGCGTCGGCCGCGGGCCCTCTTGTGCTATCGGTCACGGTCGTCGGCGAACTGCCGGACGGCGAAGTCCCGATCTTGAGATCCGGCGCCAAGGTCGGCGACGGCGTCTACGTCACCGGTTCACTCGGCGGGACATTCGACCCCGCGACCGGCCTGGGCACACACCTCACGTTCACGCCCCGAGTGAAGCAGGCCCGATCGCTCCGCGCCACGCTCGGATCGCGTCTCCATGCGATGATGGACCTATCGGACGGGCTCGGAACCGATGGTGCCCGCATCGCGAAAGCGTCCGGAGTGATGATGAGAGTCGACGCCGCCCGGGTTCCGCGATCTCCGCAGACCCGCTCGTGGCGCAGCGCTGTCGGCGACGGTGAGGATTACGAACTCGTCTTTACCGCGTCGGGCCCGGTGCCCGGCGACGTTGAGGGCCTCCGTGTCACTCACGTCGGTGATATCGTGGCCGGGGACGGCTGCTGGGTGTTGGAGGGGGGCGAAACGTTCGATGCAAGCCGGATGGGATGGAGCCACGGCGTGGCACCCGGAGCAGAGTGAAGGAGCAGCGCGGATGGCGGATCGGATACTCGTCCAACGCGAAACGTCGTCCGCTGACGCGACCGCCGCGCTGGGGGCCGGTTTTGCACGGCTCCTTCAGCCCGGGGACGTTGTTGCCCTGACCGGCGAACTCGGGTCCGGAAAAACCACGTTCGTCCGTTCCGTCGCCGCGGGCCTGGGGGTCAGGGCCGACGCGGTTTCGAGCCCCACATTCGTGATCGTCAATCGCTACCCGATTCAACCAGACTCCCAGCACGCCAGCATCAAGGCGGTTTCACACGCCGATGCCTACCGCCTGCAAAGCCCGGAAGACCTCGACAACGCGGGGTGGGACCGAGTGATGGTGGGCGACCGGGCCGCCCCCGGCTCCGTGCTTTTCATCGAATGGGCCGATCGACTCGGCCCGGCTCTGCCATCAGATTCCGCCCGAATCACCATCCGCGCCACCGGGGCGGAATCTCGGGCGTTCACCTTTGAACTACCCGCATCGTGGCAGAAGCGGCCTCGGCTTCAACGGTTTCTGTTGGAAACACCCCGGACCTGCCCGACCACTGGCGTCTGGGTTGCGCCGGGAGCGCCCAGTTATCCGTTCGCCGACGAACGGGCCCGCGGCAGCGACCTGTTTGGGTGGCTCACCGAACGGTACACGATCGACACCCCCATCAACCCGGGCGACGACGACGACCCGCCGCCAGCGCGATGAAGGGAACGATCGCCGCGGGACTCGGGAGGACGGTGATCGTCCCCACCATGCCCGTCGCCGTCCCGTCGCCGTTATCGCTCGCGTGCGGTTGGCAATAATAGGTGTGAACGCCCGGAACCGTAAACCGGTACTGAAACGAGTCCCCTGTCTCGAAGATGTCGCTCAGAAACTCTTCCTCGGAGCCGATCACCGACGCGACGTTGTGAAAGTCGTTCAGCCACACCCAGTTAATCGTGTCGCCCACGTTGATGACGGCGTCGGTGACCTCGCCCTCCGTCGGGAGCAACGTACTGAAGTCGAAGTCGTAGACGTAGACCGTCTGGACGTCGGCGAACGCGGCGGGTGCCGCGACGGCCATCCCCGAAACGCAGATGAGCGCCCAACGCGAGCCCGACGAATTTCCTGCAAGGAAGTTATTCATTGTTCCGCCGTTTTGAGGACGAGAGCGTTCCAGAGCGACACTTCATTCTGAACACCATCCCCCACTTCGATGGTGAGAGCGAGCGTTCGGGGAGATTCGGAAACCACCAACGCAACGTTGACGTTGGCCGTGGGAGAAGCGCGGTCGAGTGCGCCCGACCAGACGACGACTGATTCGGCGGCGGTCTGTACGGAGAGCGTGACTGTTGGGTTGCCCCAGCCCCGGCACTCCGCCGGTAATTCCAGTGTCGCCGCGAACCGACCGGCGCCGACCGGCAAGGGCCAGGTGGCTGTTCCGGGTCCGAAAAAACGCAGCGGAGCGGCAGCCAGCCCCGCGCCCGGGCCGCTCCTTTGCGGCCCCGGCGACCACCGCCGGGTTCCGTGCGAAACCCAGTCACCCGGGCCCATTTGCGAAAGCGGGATGAGGCGTGACGGAACAAAGTTGACGGCGCGAAGATCGCCGGGTCGGAGATTTACGCCGACCGCAGGGGCGCCATCCGTGGGAGTCCGGGCGACGCGAAAATCCTCGCCGGCGGCCTTTGCGATAGCGCTGACCCCCAGCACGCTCCCATCCTTGCACCAGATCAGCGGCATGGTGGGATCTGTTGGCGGATTGGAAAGGTTGATCGCCGCGATGCGGTCCAGCGAAAGCGGCTCGGACGCGGAGTCGATCGTCACGGAGGCGCCGATCCCGCTCACAAACCCCATAACCCGGTCGCCGTTGTCCAGCGTGAGCACGTCCGTTGTGGCAGTTTCCGTTTCGTCGCCGGGTTCCGCGCCCGATTCCGCAGGCCCGGACCCCGAAAAATAGATCGCATCGATCTCCTCGAGACTGACCTCCAACCGCCCGAGCATCGACGACTCCCACGCGGCGTGGTCGGCGGTTGCGGAGGGTTGCCGAGCGGGATGACCGGGGATGATCTCACCGGCGGTCGTGAACAACACGCCGTATCGGACATTCTGGGGGAGGGCGCCGATCCGCATCGGGGGTTGAACGACCGGCAGATTGCGGACGGCCCCGTTCCAGGACGAGGGTACAAGAGCGACGATGTCAGAAAGCGGAACGTTGGTGCCCGTGTGATCGACCTCGATCGAGACGCTCGACCCGACAATCGCGCGCACCACGCCGGGGCGCAGCACGAGCGTCGAATCCAAAGCCCGCAGCCCGGCTCCAGGGTCAACGACCCCGGGTTCGCGCGGCAGCCCGGGCAACACCGCGCACAGCACACCGACGAAAAGGATCATGCCAAACTCCCCCACGACAATCGACCGTTACTTCTGAAAGATTGGCAGATACCGCTTCGGCATCTGCAGGATGATGAGGGCCATCGCCGTGCCGTACTCATCGCCGGCGTTGTCGTCATCCCAGAGGCCGTCGGCGCGTTGCCGTGAAATGATCTCCTCGCGGATGGCGGGCCACCACGCCTTCCAGTGTTCCCCTCCCGCCAGGAACATCGCCTGAACGGCGTAATAGTGCCCGTAAAAGTAATGAATCGGGAGCGTTTGGGCGTGCCCCGGGAACGCATGATCGGTGAGATACCGAAGCCCGGTGTCCAGCGCCCGGTCCTCGTAGATCCCCGCGTAATACAGGCTCGCCACCCCGGCGGCCGAGCGCGGCCACTGACTCGTCCCCATGATCATCTGGTACCGAAACCCGCCGTCGGGGTTCTGGCACGCCCGGACATACTCGACCGCCTTGTCGATCACCGGTTTGCTGGTTTCAAGACCCGCGTTGCGAGCCGACCGTAACGCCATGATCTGGCAGATCGTCACGCTGACATCCGCATCGAACGGCACCGGGTTGTAGCGCCAGCCACCCTCCTCGTTCTGCGTCGATTCGATGAGCCGAACGGCCTTCTTGAGAACATCGTGAACCCGGGTGTCGATGACGGTGTCGGCCCCGCCCACCGTCATCCCATAGACCTCGCCCAGAAAGAGCGCTGCGAACCCGTGCCCGTACATCGGGCTGTTGGCGGTGTCCGTCGCGATCAGCCCGGATTCCGTGGAATTCGCGAGAACATACTCCAATCCCTTGGAGACCTGCTCGCCATAACTCCCTCTCCCGGGCGCGTTCCCGTCGGCCATGAAGGCCAGGCACGCGAGAGAGGTCACGGCGACGGTGCGCCCAAATTGCGGCTCTCCCACCCCGCCGTCGGCTCGCTGCGCACGCGCCAGAGCGGCCAACCCCTTCGTGATCGACTCCTCCAGTTCCTCCGTCATCTCGTCGGGGGCTGGCGCGGCCTCAGATTCTGCGGCGGTCGCGGGCGCGGCGTCCGACGCGGGGCCCGGACTTACCCCGTCCGGCTGCTCGAACCCTAACGCGGGTGCATTCGCGGCAACGGCGACCGTCAAACCGAGGGCACAAACAGCAAACCGTCGTCCGAACTTCATGGCCTTACTCCGCGATTGGGCCGGGCGAACGGGGTTCTTCGGCAAGACGCTTGTAATACTGCTCGGTCAGCGTTCTGTATATCGCGCTGAAGCGGTCGGATGATCCCTGCCGGAGCGCATCCCGGAGATGCGGCGGGAGGTTTCCCCACGATGCCTCGCCCCCGGCCAAAGGCGGTTTCAGCGCACCATCCTTTCGGGCCGGACCTCCGCCCGAGGACGCCTGCCCGGCCGACTGGGCCTCCCCTTGCGAAGCCTGCTGCTGTTGCTGCTGCTGCCGTTCCGAGGGCGACTGTTCCTGCTGGTCCTTCGGCTTTGATTTTTGTTTCTTTTTCTGCTGCTGCTTCTTCGCCTCCGCGATCAGCCGGTCCAACTTGCGAAGAGCGTCTTCCTGCGTGCGCTGCGTGTCCAATCCCGCATCCGCCCGCGCCGATAGGCGGGCGCCCGCAGCCGACATCAGTTCGACGATGTCGCCGAACCCGGACGGTTTGTCCGCGTCTTGGAGCGCTCGTTTGAGGTCGTCATCCGGATTCGAAACCCGGTCCGGCGTGCCCGCGTCCCTTTCCTCGACCGGTACGGGCGGCGGCACGGTTGTCGGAAGCCCCAACATCTCATCCAGCGTCGGTTCCGAACCCTCCTGCCCTTCGTCGGGAGGAGTCGCGGGCTTCGCAGGCGTGGTCTGGGATGGCCGCGGCACGACCGGCGACGTCGTTTGGGCCGCCGCGCCGCACGCGGCGGTGGCGATCAACAACGCGGCACTTGCGCGGCAACCGGTCTTGACCAACGTCCGGTGCATCCCGAGCGTTCCCTTCTCGCACAGCCGCAACACACAATTCGAGATTCGCGGCATCAGGTACTCTCCGCAGCGGCGCAGCCCCGCACAGCCAATCGGGCCGGCGCCGGTGCGGACCACCGACCCGCCCCGGAGTGCCGTTGAAACGCCGGCCCCGGGGGGATCGGTCCGTCGACCGGCGCCGGTGGGAGCGGATCGTTCTTGGGCTCGGCTTCCTTGAGTTCAAGAGGTGGCGCCGAATCTTCTTTCTCGATAGCCTCTTGAATTTCGGCCGCCCGCGCCGCCAGAGCCGACTGAAGTTCCGCGGCAACGGACACGGCGACGGAGTCACCCGCTTCGCCCGCTTCGCCGGCGAGCCGGGTAAGCTCAAACGCCTCCAATTGCATTGCCCGCAGCAGTTTCAGTTCGGCAATCGGCGGTATCAACGGAGGCTCCTGCCCGGCCCCGCCGCCCCCGCCCGCATCGGCCGCCTGCTCGTCTTCCCGCAAACCGTCGTCCTCATCGTTCGCCGGGCGCAGGGCCTCGACCAGCGATGCCAAAATCCGCAGGCTCGAAGTCTGGGCCGCGTTTACAGGCGGCTCCGCCGTGCCCGCCTTCAACCCCGTCGCCGCGATCGTCATAGACGCGTCGAGGCGGTCGTGCGCAAAGGCGAACATTCGGGCGGAATCCATCTCGCTCGTCTCCTCGCGGAGTTGGAGCAGGGCGAGCCGCAGTTCATTCTGGGTTTCAGCCGAGAACCGCAGCGCCGCCCGATCCTTGCGGGCCAGCGCCCGACCGACGAACGGCGCGACCTCGGCATTGATGGCCGCCTGCGTTTCCAAGGACTCCTGATACTCCTTCAAAAGTTCTCGACGCTTGCGGTCCTGTTCCTTCTCGTCTGCCTCGGCTTCCAGTCGCGCCAACTCCTCCACTGCGGCCCGGAGCCGGCTGAGCGACCGCTGCTCGTTCTGAACCGCGTCCACATAATCCGCTGGCTCCGTTCGGAGCGATGCCACCGCCGCCGACTGAGCGTTCACAGCCGAATCCAATAACGCCGGCAGGTCGCCAGCAGCGCGGACCTCTTTCCGGATGCGGGCGTTCACCGCGATCGTGGAGCGGCTCAGCGTGATCATCCCCGAGTCGATCGGGGCGGCCGGGGCCGAACTGAGGGCCGCCGAGGCGAGCGCCAGTTGCGCCGTCTGCACAACCACCAGTCGGTCCAACTCTTCCGAAATCTCCGCCAGCACCCGCCGCAACGCCTCATCGCGCCGCTCCTGCGTGCGGTTGAGTTCCTCCAGCATCTCTTCGAGGGCGGCCTCGGCCTGTTTCTGATTCTGCTGGGCCTGCCCGGTCTGATTCTGCTGAATCTGCTCCGAGGCTTTCTGTTGCTGGGCAGCGGCCCGCGACTCCCGACCCTTGCGGGCCGCCGACTCCATCGCCTTGGCCTGCCCGGGATCGGCGGCCTTCAGTTCCTCGGACTGTTGCTCGAGCGAATCCAGAGCCGTCCGCGTGCGCTGCGAAAGGCTTTCCTGCCGGGCGCTCAAACGCTCCAGTTCCTGCCTCTCCGCGGACGACAGCGACTCGACCGCTTCCCCCTGCGACTGCGAAGCCGCGTTCGCCGTTTGCGCGGTCGTCTGGCGTTGCTCCGTGAGCAGCCGCTCGATGGCACGGCGCGCGGCGTGGCCTTCCCGCCCTTGGTCGAGCATCGAAACCAACTCATCCAGCGCGGTTTCCACCGCTGCTTGCTGATCGGCGGTCTCCCGCGCCAGCGCCTCCCGCGAGGGCTGCGTGTCCGATCGCCCGCCCGGTTTCATCGAAAGTTCTTGGAGTGATTCCGCCGCCGCCTCCGCCGCGACCGCCGCTTGATCAGCGAGTTCGTCCGCGTCCTCCACCGTTTCGCCCAGAGCGCTGTCGCCCGGCCGGTTGCGCTCGATCCTCGCCTTCAGCCGGTCGCTCAGTCGCCTCAGCGGCTCGATGCGCTCGGCCACCGCCGCCTGACGCGAGGCCGTATCCGCGGCCGATTCCGGCGACGCGGCCGCCCGAGCGCTCTGCGCGGAAACCTCACCCTGTTCCTTCCTCAGCCGGGCCGCGGCGTCGCGCATCGACGCCAGTTCGTTCTGAAGTTCCTCGGCGAACGAGGATTCCGAGATGATCCGAAGACGCCGCGGGGCCGAAACCACCGGCAGTTGACTAAGCGAAGCCAACCGCAGGTCAGTCGAGTGGGCCGTCAGCACCAGTGCATCACCGGCCACCAGTCCCATCTGCGCGATGTCAAGAATTCCGCCACACTCGGCCCGGGGAGCACACTCGCCCGGCACGTTGGCGGCGACTTCAACCGGCTCCCCGACCGCTTCCGCGGGTGCCCCGGGCGAGCCTTCGGGCTGCTTTTCCGGCTGAAAACGAAGGCTCAACGTCGCGACACCCACATCGTCCCTGCTCTCGGCCGTCACCGGAACGACCGCCGTCGCCAGTATCGACTCATCCTGCGCAGGCTCAATAACCGCGGGCCGCGGCGGGCCGTCGTCGATGACTTCCAAGTCAAAGAGGGGGTCTGTTGTGGCGTGAATACCAAATGAGTCGCGCAGAGAAATCGGCGTCGAGATCGACGACCACGCGATCCACCGCAGCGTCCAGTGCGACGAGCCTTTCCCTTCGACCTCGGCCGTGGTGCTGTCATCCGCAATCCACCGCAGCCCCGGAACATCGCCCAGCGCCGGGAACGTCACCGCCAAAGCCTCGGCGAGGTCGCCCTCCGAAGCCGGAACGGCCAGCGGTCGGGAGAGATGGAGACGCAGTTCAACCGCCGAGCCCGCGAGCGCGATTCCCGCGCGTACCCGCGGGTTCGAAGAAACGGAAGACCCCACCGGAGTGGTGAACTGAATCAGCCGGGCAGCGCTACCGACGCCCGAGGAACACGCCGAGGCGTACTCGGGCGGGGTGACGGTGACGTCCGCCCGAGTGACCGAAGGCGGCGGAACCAGCAGCGTCGTCCACACCGGCGTTTCGTCATCCGCGGAAAGAAAGCGGTACTCCAGCACAACGCGTGACGCAGAACCGGGAGGGCCGGGCGTCACCAACGGCGCGGTCTCGAGCAGAAGTTCGTGCAAGGGCCCCTCGACCGGATCGCCCCCCCCAGGACGCTCGACGCTGATTCGCTTGTTCTGACGAGAAAGCATGGCACGCCGCCACGGTGTGGGCTCTGACCCATTCACAACGCGATACTCGATCCGCAAAGCGGAGCCGTCTTCCCCACCCCGGAAACTCACGGCCCGCAGCGCAATCGGCGCACCCAGAGCATGCGCAATGAGCGGATTGGCATCCACCACGCCCGTGCGCTTCGGCCATCGAGCCTCGACCCACGGCGCGAGCACCCGCAACGTCCCGATGCGGGTCAACGTCGGTTGGCCGACACGGAGCCCGACGAGGGGCACCAGAATCGCGAGGAGGGCCACCAACGCCCGAACCAAACCGGCGGGGTTGAGCAGCCGGGTGCGGGCTCGGGCCGAGGGAAATCTCGCCTTCGCTGCCCGAGAGACCGATCTCCGGAGCGATTCTTCTACCGCCCCCAAGGCCTCTTTACCCTCAGCCCTGCCGTCCAACTCAAGACCGGATGCCAGCACCCTCTTCAGGCCTGCATCCGCCGGCAATGCCGACTCGATCCGCAACGCCATCTGCGTAGCCGAAGGTTTGAACATCCACACCGGTGCCAGCCGCCGCCAAGCGTGAACCCCGACGACCGCCAAGCCGATTCCAAATGCCACCCAGCGGACCGCTGACGGAAACCGGAGCCAGTAATCCAGAATTCCCCACCCGAAAGCGACCGCTAGCAGGCTTGCCAAAATCATCCCGGCCCGCTGAATCAGCAGTTGTGCGCGGGCCTGAGCGGCCAGAACCCTGAGTTGCCCGTCAATGCCTCCGCCCTGCACCCCGCCGGGGGGGGTTCCTCCACCGGGGCCATCAACTGAGTTGTCGAGTGTCGCTTCAGCCATTGGCACGCCTGCTGCAAGTGGTCCCGCCCCACAGAAAGGGGGGTTCAAGACTTATCGGCTTATCTCTGAACCATCCGGACTCTGATTTGGCACGGGCGAACGCGGGCTCCGGCCAACAAAAGGGGGCGTCATCGAAGGATGCTTACGTCTGCCGCGGTCGATGGGTGCGTCCGCCCGCGTGCGGACGCGCCGGTTTGGGGGTCGAAAGCGGTTTGGCACGGGTAACGCTGCCGATGCGGACTCGCACAGGGTTCGGAGTCGGCCCTTGGTTCACACCCGACGCTGAGGCGGGTACCGAAGCGTCATAGGTGACGGTCGGCGGCAGCCCGAGGACTTTCATGGTTTTCTTCCACTTGGGGCCGTGCGGTCGCCCCTCGGGCGTCGTCGAGTCCGTAATCAGATGGGCAACCTCGTGCCCCATGGTTTCATGGACATCGGCCCAGCCCAAGCGGCGCAACCACGGCTCCGACACCCGGATGCGCATCGCCTTCGAATCCGCCCACGCCAAGGCGTGGTTCAGTCCGCTCCCGAACTCCACTGCGGGCGGTCGGACCTCCTCCGACAGAGCGGCAACCCCGTGCGCTGCGGTCCACCACTTGGAGACACTCTCGGTTGCCATCAGCCGCCGGCGGTCCAAGGGCGAAAGTCGCCACCGCCAGATATCCCGCAACCGTTCGGGGGAGGCGTATGCGCGGGTGCGGTGCCGGCGCGCCAATTCGTGCGTCGTCCAGAAAAACACAAGGATCAAAAGAACGTAGATCATGACGGCGTCGTGGAACTCCCCGGAGTATCAGTCGAGAGGGTAAGCGCTGCGAAGTCCGACGTGATGCGAGGTGCCGCCGCTGCACACCGCCCCGCGTTTCGCCGCCATCAGCCCCGCTCGGATACCCCGCGTAGGTGTCTTCGGAGCGCGTTGAGCACGGTTTCGACTTCCTGAATGGTGTTGTAATGGGCAAGGCTGATGCGAACAACCCCGTCCGCCGGGTCCAGACCCATCCGCTGAATCAGCCGGCGCGAATAGAAATTGCCCGCCTTTACCCCGATCTCCGCGGCGTTCAGCGCGGCCGCGACGCCCGCCGAGGATGTCCCCGGAACGTAGAAGGAAACCGTGCAAACTCGGTCGCGGCCGCCCTCTGCCGAACCGGCGATCACCACGCCGGCCGTTTGCTTCAGCCCGTCCAGAAGCCGTGTCTGGAGCCCCTCTTCGATCAACTCGAACGCCTTGAACGCGCGTACGTACGTGGCCCGGCTCGTCGGCAACGTCGTTTCCCCGTCTGGGTCTTCGCCCGTCACCGCGTGCAGATATCTGTCGAAGGCCCCGATGGCCGCGGCCGATTCATGCGGCACGCCGCCCAACTCGTACACATACGGAACGCTGGTCCGCGGCAAAAAATAGTGGTTCGGACCGTCCAGTTCGGCAAACGCGGCATGGCCGCCGAACGCTGCCGCGGCATGAGGGCCGAACACCTTGTACGTCGAATACAGGTACCAGTCACACCCCAGTGCTGCCACGTCCGGGGCCCGATGTGGAGCAAACGCGACACCGTCAACCACTGACCGGGCCCCCACGGAGCCCGCCCGCCGGCACACCGCGCCGGCGTCCTCGATCTGCCCCATGATGTTGGAGACGTGTGGAAACGCAACCAGAAGCGTTCGCTCATCGAGCAGTCCGTCCAACGCGTCGTGGTCCAGCGTCCACAGATTGCCCGATCGCATCGGCTGCCACGGAACAACCTCAAAGCCCCGAGCCGCAAGACGAACCCACGGCCAGATGTTCGCCTCGTGCCCCAGCGTCGAAACAATCACGCGTCGGCGGCGAACACCGCCGTTGTGCAGGGCGTCGGCGTACGCATTGGCCAAAATGTGAACCAGGCTCGAGGTAGACTGGGCCAACGCCACCTCGCCCGATCCGTGCCCGTTCAGGAAGGTCTTGACCACGGTGTGCGCCGCCGCGACTGTGGCCGCGGCCGCCCGCGACGCCTCGTATGCTGCGCCGGTCTGCGCGCAACGATGCACGAAATAATCGCGGGCCGCGTCGATCACGTGGATCGGAACCTGCGACCCGCCCGCGTTGTCCAAGAAAACTGTTTGAGAGGCCAGCCCAGGGAAATGGACGCGGAGCGACTCAGAAGTCGGTGTGGTCGGGGATATCAACGCGGCGGTGGCGAGCGGCATATGGCCAAGTATTGGAGGACAAGATGATCACGATCCGAGCAATCACCCCGCTCACCCTTCCAAAGCACTCCGCCCGATCCGCCGCATTGGCACGCCGCCTGTGGCGAGTGCTGGCGCTTCTGCCCGCGTTGGTCTTTGTCGGCTGTTCGGGCCTGCGAGAGGAAACCATGTCCGAACCCTCATCACACCCCGCCGCGGGCCTTTACTTCCGTACTACGTCGCTGCGCGGCGTGGAATATCCGTTCGCGGTCTATGTTCCGCCGAACTTGGAAAGCGCTCCCGGCCATGGTGCGGCGAGACTGCCCGCGGCGGTCTTCCTGAACGGCAGCGGTGAGTGCGGCACCGACGGCACGAGACAACTTACACAAGGCATGTTTCCCGCCATGCTTTCCGACCCCGAAGCATGGCCTCTGATCGGCATTTTCCCTCAAAAGCCGACCCGCGAGAGCGTCTGGGACGACCACACCGAAGTCGTTCTGGCCTGCGTGCGGTGCGCCGTCGATGAGTTCAAGGCCGACCCCGACCGAATGGCGCTGACGGGGCTCTCCCAAGGCGGTCGCGGCACCTGGATGATCGCCGCCGCGACGCCCGGAACGTGGTCGTGCCTCGCCCCGATTTGTGGCCCCATGAAGGGCGTTGACATCGACGCGGTCGCCGGCGCGATCGACCCGGCTATCGCGGTGCGCGCCTTCCACGGCACGGCCGATAGCGTCGTGCCCGCATCCGATACTCTTCGCACGGCCGAGGCGCTCCGTACGCGCCGAAGCGTTCTCAGTGCCCCAGCCTCCAGTCCATCCGTCCCCGATAACGTTTCTATCACCCTATACGAAGGCATCGATCACAACTCGTGGGACCGGGCCTACCGATCAGAAGGCTTGGGGATCTGGATGGCCGCGCAGAAACGGCCCGCGCGATAGCAACTTGGCCGGGTTCGACCGGAAAATTCCGCGGCCCGCGCCCGTCGCCCAACCCGACTCGCGCCGGGAACCCAACCGCGGGGTATGCTTTTGACGTGAGCAATGATCCCCCCGCCGCAAACGCCCCAAACCCCGAACAGTTGCCCGCCGACATGTTGTGGAACTCATTGGTCAGTGAGCCAAGCACCGGCATCTGCATCGTCACGCTCGAGGGCCTCATCCTGTACCTCAACGAGCAGGGAGCCCGAATCTTCGGGGGGCCCCAAGCCAAGGTCTCGGAGTGGGTTGGCAAGATGCTCGTTGAGAAATTCCCGCCCGATTGGGTCGCCCAGCGGCTCGCGACGCTGCAGCGGATGAGCCAGACCGGCAAGCCCGTCCTGCTGCGTTCCATCTGGCGGGGCCGCCAGCATCATTCTTGGGTCCAGCCTGTCGAGGCCGAAGGGTTGGACGAGGTCGATCCGGACGACCGCCCCGGAAAGGAAACCCCGCTCCGCTTCCTCACGACCACCCGCTTCGTCGCGGGCGACGATCCCCTGCCGCTTCCCCCCGGCCGCGATTACGAGTACGTCGAAAGCGAAACCGTCGACCTCGGGCCGCTCGACGTCCTCAGCCCGCGCGAACTTGAAGTTTTGGCCCTTATCGGGCAGGGGCTGAGCAACAAAGAGATCGCCGCCACGCTTTTCCGCTCCGTCAAAACCGTTGACAATCATCGGGCGGCGATCGGCCAGAAGTTACGCATCGACGACCGCGTCAGCCTGGGCGAGATCGCGCACCGCGCCGGCCTCACCGTGCGGGACGCCGAACGCGATCGCACCTGATTCCCTCGTCGGCACACTCTGCTTCCAATCACTCGGAAGCCGGAGAAGCCGCTCGGGCCGCGCGCCGCAGGTTGAGCACCAGCTCCACCTGTCCCGAAGGTTGCCCAAGGGCCGACGAAATCTCCGCCACCGTTCGGCCCTCATCCGCCATTCGGCACACCGCCGCATTAGCCGGGTCTTGGTTCACAAACGCGTCCGCCGTCTCCCCACTCGCCTCACGCCGATCCTCACCGCCGAGACGTTCTTCCAGACTCTCCGCCCGGGTCAGCAGGCGTTCCAGCCGCTCCGTCTTCCGATCGAGCTCGTCAATCATCGCGCGCAGCAGCCGGGCCGTGTCGCCGCTGTCCTTGCCGCTTCGATCCCCCAGGCTCGCCCCCCGCCTGCCGCGCAGCGACCAGACCACAACAAAGCAGCCGGCCATCACCCCCGCCGTGGCCAAGGCGGCGGCGAACGGTTCCGAAATGGCGATCAAGAGCAACGGCATTCCCAATCCGCAACGATACCATACCTTCATGGAGCCCACGAGCCCGCTTCGACAGGCGTTGCGGGCCGACCCCACGGCTCGGAAGATCGTCGCTGAATGGCGCCGGCTCACGGGCGGCGCGTCAGTCGATGAACACCGCGCCACGCTGCTCGCGTGTTCGGGCGGAGCCGATTCATCCGCCTTGGTCCTGGCCCTCGCCACCACCCCCGCCCGTCTCATTGTCGGCCACGTCATCCACGACATGCGGTCCGCCGAGACTTCCGCAGCCGACGCCGAACGCGTCCGCGAGTTGGCGATCCGCGTCGGCGTGCCCTGCGTCACGACCACCATTTCCGCCCGGCCCGAGGGCGGCAATCTCGAGGCCGTCTCCAGACGCATGAGGTACCGCCAGTTGTCGGCGATGGCCCAAGAAACCGGATGCGCGTTCATTGCCACCGGCCACCACGCGGGCGATCAGGCCGAGACCGTCCTCATGCGACTCATGCGGGGCGTCGGCACCGCCGGGATCGGCTGCATCCGCCCGAAAAGAAACCTTGATTCCGGCGTCCACCTCGTTCGGCCGATGCTCGGCGTCACCCGGGCCGACGCCGAAGCGGTGTGCCGCAACGCCGAATGGGCTTGGTGTGAAGACGCCACCAACACCGAAGTCGGCCTCCGCGCCGCTCTCCGCCATCAGGTTCTTCCGCTCCTCGACGCCTTGTCCCCCCTTGCATCGGCATCCCTCGCGCGTTCCGCTTCGGTGCTCGGCGAGCAAGGCGCGGCGATCGAGCGGTGGGCGACGATGGTCGAACACAGCGCGGCCGTCACCGGCGAGGGCGGATCGTGGCCTCGCGATCTGCTCCGCACGCTCCCGGAGATCGTGCTGATCGCCTTTTTCCGCCGGGCCGCCCGGGACGGGGGCTCGCTCGCCGACGCCGCGATGTGCCGCAGCGCTGCGCGGGCCGCCCGCGACGACAAGCGTCACGAACGCATCTTTGATACCCGCGACCGGCGCATCACCATCGATGCCGAGCGCGTGCGTATTTCTCCGACACCCGGGGCCGGCAAGCGGCCCGACTTCCCGCTCCGCACGAAAGGCGAATCATGATCGAGACCGGCGAATTTCGGCAACGACGGACCGATGTGCTCAACCGGTTGGACGGGGCCGTAGGCCTTGTTTTCGCGGGCGACGGGTCGCCGCCGCTCAGCGGCCTGTGGAAACCAGACTCGCACTTTGCCTACCTGACCGGCCTCACCGATGAGCCCGGCGCGGCGGTGCTCTTCGACGGCAACAACCCCGACCCCAAACGCCGCTGTGCTCTCTTTCTCAAGCCCCGCAACCCCGAACTGGAAGCCTGGGAGGGCTACCGCGACGCTCTGTCGGGCGCCCTCCGCGACCGCACCGGGTTCGACTCCGTCCAACGCACCACCCTCCTGGCCCGCACGCTCACCACCGCTGCCCGCCAGCGAAAACGCCTCGCGTGCCTGCATTCGTTCGCCGTGTATGACGCCCCTGTCTCTCCCGACCTCGCCGCATTCCGCAAGGTTTTGGAGCGCGTGCCCGGCGTCGTCGTAGAGGACCACAGCGAGACCCTGCCGCGCCTCCGATCGATCAAAAGCCCCGCCGAGATCCGTCTGATCCGGAGCGCCGTCGCCGCTACCGCCGCCGGGTTCTCGAAGGCCAGGGCCTTGGTCCGACCCGGCGTTGCCGAGCGCGACGTTCAGCGGGCCCTCGAATCCGGATGGGCCGAGAGCGGTGCCACCGGCGTCGCCTATAACCCGATCGTCGGCTCCGGCCTCCGGTCCACGGTCCTGCACTACAACGCCAATTCTGGCACGCTCGCGACCGGCGATTTGCTCCTGGTCGACGCCGCCTGCTCGGTCGGCGGATACTGCGCCGACGTCACTCGCACGTGGCCCGTCTCGGGGTCCCTCAGCCCGCGCCAACGCGAGGTGTACACGGTCGTTCTGCGCGCTCTCCGCGCGGCAACCGCCGCCGTCGGTCCCGGCGTCTGGCTTAACGAAGTCGATGAAGCGGCCCGCGCCGTGATCCGCGATGCGGGAATGGAGGACGCCTTTATCCACGGCATCGGCCACCAACTGGGGCTCGATGTCCACGACGCCACCCCCGACGGCCCCCTCCAGCCGGGCATGGTCATCACGGTGGAGCCGGGCGTCTACCTCCCCGATGAGAAAATCGGTATCCGCCTTGAGGACGACCTATTGGTGACCGCCAGCGGCAGAGAGAACCTCACCGCCGCCATTGAGTTTGAACCGCTGGGATAAACCTATATCCGCCTCCCCGAAGAGGAGGTGTTTTTGTATCGAGACCTATCGGTAGCACATGTTCGGGGACTGGGTTACACATGTTTCCCCTCGCCCCCGTCAACCTTCCTGCCAATCGCCCTCTGCGGCGCCCCTTTTCGGTCGTTTCTCACAAAGTTCGCGTAGCCCCTTGCACTTCCGCCGCGATCGGTTACCTTCCACGAGAACTCGTCACTCTGAAACCAAACCCCACGCGATTCTGTAACCGCCAGTGTCTCGAACCCATAAGACTTTCATCCTCGGCCGCGTTTTGCTGATCTGCCGATCTGCCCGTCCGCCGTCTGGCCTCTGTGAAAACCATGCTCACTCTTCTCCTCGCGCTTGCCCTCGCCACCCCGGAACCAACCGCGACGATCCGCGCGGGCGAGACCCGCATGTTGGCGATCCCCGTCGCCGAGATCGCAGCGCTCCCTTCCCCACTGCCTCTCGACCCCGCCACCAACCCGTTCTTTGAGGTCCTCGGCTCTGCCCACATCTCCCTCCCCGCCAACCGCGTCTTCGTCCGTATCCGTGGCTTGGCCGCCGGCTCCTCACCCCTCACCGTTGGTCCCACCTCAACGCTCATCACCGTGACGCCCGACACTGCGTTCACGCAGCCCGCAACCATTTTCGCCCCGAGCGAAGGCGCCAGCATCTGGGGCACCATCGCCATTGGCGTCGAGGCACACGATTCACCCGCTCTGGCCTCCATCGAACTCGAAATTGCGGCCGAGCGACAAACCACGCCTCCAACCCCTCCCCAAATAATTGCTTCGGCCTCGATATCTGCTCACGGCTGGGGCCCCCTCCGGGCCGCCACCTTCGACCTCAACTCAGAGACTCTGGAGTCCGACCGCGTCACGCTCACGCCGGTCTGCATCTTCGCCGATGGCACGCGTGGTCGCGGCACGCCGACCACCCTCAACGTCATCCGGCCCACCGAATCCGGACTCACGGTTCTCGAGGCCGAAACCCGCTACCCCGCCCAACGGCCCAAGCGTTTCGAGGACACCAAGCTCTCCGTCGGAATGGACGCCGCCGCCAGCGAAGGCCAATTCCTGGCCAACTACTCCGCCGAGCCCGCCATGTGCGCGCCCCTCCACGTCGAAACCGCCGGGTGGTACCAGGTCATTGGAACCTTCGGCGGCTCCGCCGCCGCCGGCACACTCCCCACGGTGTCGCTCGTGGTGGATGGGGCCCCGTACGGGGTCACCAACACTCGGATCGTCCGTGACTCGTGGCACCGCGTGCCGTTGGGCGTCCCCGTCCGCCTCGAACCCGGCGAGCGCATTCTCACCCCCTACTTCGAGACCGATTTCTACGTCGAACGCATGGCCGACCGCAACCTCAAGATCGACCGGATCGAGGTCGTGCGGGTTGCCGATGCGGGCGGTCCCGCGGACTCCGCATCGGGAATGATGGCCGGCGGAATGGCGTCCTTGGCACCGACCATGATGTCGGGAGCCATGAGCGCGGGTTCCGACGCCGCGGCGGTTGACGACCCATGGGGCTTCTCCTCCATGCCGCTCCGCGTCGCGTTCGACCGCGCCTTCGACGGCCAGATCGTCCCCGGCGACGTCCGCATCATGGGGCGCGCCTGGTGGCCCGAGATTGAGATGGTGAAGCAGACACCGCGCCCCAAATGCCCGGTCGTCTCCCTCCTCATTAACGGCGAGGAACACTCGCGCCAATGGTCCGCCGCGCCTATTTTCGAGCCAGATTCTTCGGCATGGAAACCGGGCCGTAACACCGTGCAACTCGTCGCGCGTGCCACCACCGGAGAATTCGCCCGGACGCCCGAGCAGATCGTACATTGGTCGGGCCCCGTGGCCGATGTCGAGACCCCCACGTTTGTGCGCTTCGGACCCCGCGACCCAGCGTGGACCGACGATTCGCGCTCCAGCCTCGCCAAAATGGAGAACGATGAACGCTGCGGTTTCAAGTTGAACAGCCCGACCGTGATCGAGGTCGCGCTGCCCGAAAGCCTCGCGGGGCGGTTCCTGATCCTTCTCGAGGCACGCGGCGAAGATTTCATGGGTTTGCCTGTCGCCAAGGTCGCGCTGGTGGTCGGCGACACCGTCACCCATATCAAAGATGCCGAGATCCCGACTTGGTGGGACGGACATGAGTCCGGCGAGGTCGATCTCGTTTCCGGTCCAAAGTCGCTCCGATTCACCTTCCTGAACGACCGCTTTCAGATCGCCGTCGGCGACCGCAATCTCGCGGTTCAGGGAGTCTCTCTCCGCCGTCGCCCCGCCGGGGCCGACGTCACACCCCCCGTGGTGCGGGTGGTGTATCCCGCGCCCGACGAAACGTGGACCGGCCACATGGCCGACGCGGTCGTCATCGAGACCGCGGACGACCGCACGGTGGTCGAAGCCGAGTTGATCATCGACGGCGTGCAGACGGGGCAAACTCGCTGGATGCCGCGCGAATTCGGACGGGTCGTCCTGCCCGTCCTGGGTCGCACCATGGAACCCGGGCCGCACACCGTCGCCATCCGAACCCGTGACGATGCCGGCAACACCACCACCAGCGCGGATTTCACATTCCACCGGCTGGCGGAGCCGGCGACCGTACCCACCCGGTACCAACGGGCCGTCCGGCTGCTCAACCGCTTCGCCCTGGGCCCCGACGAACGCGAACTCGCACTCCTGCTCGCGCTCGGCGAAGAGCGTTGGTTATTGGAGCGATTGATAACCGTCCCCGAAGAGGCCGGTGACTTGGTCGCGATCGGCCGCGGCCTCACCGATTTCCGGAATCCGCGGTCCGAGTACGAGGTCAAAGGCAGGGCGTTGCAACAGGCCCTGGGCACGACCAACCCCGTGCGGATGCGCTTCACACTCTGGGCCCAGAATCACTTCTCGACGTGGGTCAATAAGACCGAGGGTGAGCGCAAATGGACGGAACACGTCACGTTCTCACGTCTTGGCGTGGCCCCCTTCTCCGAACTGCTCTTTGCCAGCGCCACCGGCCCCGCGATGCTGCGCTACCTCGACCAAGACACCAGTTATGCGGGCCGCATCAATGAAAACTACGCCCGCGAGATCATGGAACTCCACACCCTGGGCGTCTCGGGTGGCTACACCCAGTCCGATGTCACGGCCCTCGCTCATCTCCTGACAGGCTGGACGTCCGCGCAGATAGGCGATGGCCGCAGCGGCGGCGAGATCCGCCTTCACTCCTTCCGTTTCGACCCCGCGCTCGCTGAAGGTGGCGCCACCAGCCTGCTCGGATACCCGTTCGCGAAAACCGAGCGTGCCGGCCGCTACGACCGCGTCCGGGCCGCCCTCGATCTCCTCGCCGCACACCCCCGCTCCGCCCACTTCGTCTGCGGCAAACTCGCCGCTCATTACACCCATTCGCCCCCCGATGAGTCGTTGGTGGCCGACCTGGCGGTCGTCTTTGAAGCCACCGGCGGCGACCTGCGGGAGGTCCTCCTCGCCCTCGCTGCCCACCCCGAGTTCTTTAGGAGCGAAGCCCGGCTCGCCCACCCTCTCGACTACGCACTCCGGCTCATGCGTGTCACGAACACCGATAACGCCTGGACCGCGATCGACTTCCTGCAACGCTCCGGGGCCGGTATCTTTGATCGCGCGACCCCCGATGGCTATTCGCAGGACGACGCCGACTACGCCGACTCGAACGCGCTCATTCAACGCTGGGCCCTCGCCCACGAACTCCGGTGGGGCATCTCCAACCTCGCCTTCCCCCGCCTCCGCTGGGGCAACGCCACCGAAGACTCTCAATGGGCACAGAACGTCATCGACTCCGCTGCCATCCGTCTGACCGGCAACGTCCTGGGCGAATCCTCCAACCACGCCATGCTCGTCGCCGCCCAAACCGGCGACGGCACTCCTCACGACCGTTGCCGCGCAATCGCCGAGTTAGTCGCCCAGATGCCGGAATGTAATCTGAAGTGAAGAAGACGCGTAGGGACCGAGGGATGAAGGGTCGGAATCGTGCGGCGGCACCGCGTCTCCGCATCCGAATATCCCGGTGGTCGTTTGGTGCGTAACTCGATCGTTCCCTTTTCGCCCGCAGAACTCCGTCTCTTCCGTCTCTCCGAGGCCCCGCTATGAAACTCACCCGCCGCTTCTTCCTCCAGTCTTCCGGCCTCCTCGCCGCGTACGTCGGCGTTTCGCCCTTCGAAGCCGTCGCCCGGGCCGGGCTCGTCGCCCCGTTCACCGCCAAAGGCAAGACCCTCGTCATCGTTTTCCTTCGCGGCGGGGCCGACGGCCTCAATTTGGTCGTCCCCTTCGGCGATTCCCACTACCGCAAGTTGCGCCCGTCCCTCGCGATCGACGCCCCCGGCAAAGGCAATGCGGGAGCGCTCGACCTTGACGGCATGTTCGGCCTGCACCCCAGACTCGCTCCCCTCAAGCCGTTCTTCGATTCCAGGGTCATGGTCGCCGCCCACGCGGTGGGCTACGACAAAAACACTCGCTCGCACTTTGAGGAGCAGGATGTTTGGGAAACCGGCGTCATTGGCAACACCGTCGGCTCAGACGGCTGGCTGAACCGCCACCTCTCCACCAGCCAAGGCCACGGCCGCATCCGCGCGGTCGCCATCGGCAACACCCTTCCACGAATCCTTCGCGGCAAAGTTCCCGCCTACGCCCTTCGCGGCGTCGAAGACCTCGGGCCCCCGGAGGCCGATGGTTTGTCCGCCGCGACCGTCAAGGCCGCTCTCGAACACGCCTACTGCACGCCCACGCCCGGCGACCGCAATGCCGCCCGAGGGCTGCTCGCCGACACCGTCGGCGGCACCTTGGAGGCGATCGATGATCTGCGTGCTATCAACGAGACGAAGTACCGGCCCACGGCCCCCTATCCCGAAACCGACCTTGGCCGCAGACTCATGCAGGTGGCGCAACTCATCAAGGCGAACGTCGGCCTCGAAGTGGCCGAAGTGGACTTTGGCGGCTGGGATACCCACGCCGCCCAAGGCCGCGGCCAAGGCGGCCAATTCGGCAACCTCGCCGGCGACCTGGCCGGGGCTCTCGCGGCGTTCCTATCCGACTTGGATGACCGCATGGACGACGTCGTGGTGGCCACCATCACCGACTTTGGTCGCACCGCCGCCGAGAACGGAACCGGCGGCACCGACCACGGCTGGGCCAACTGCATGTTCGTCGCGGGTGGGGCCGTGAAACGAGCTTCGGAAGCCCGCCCCGACGCACGCCCCGTCGTCACGAAGTGGCCCGGCCTGGCCCCCGACCAACTCCACCAGAGCCGCGACCTGCTGCACACCACCGACTTCCGAGACGTCCTCGCCGAGCTCGTCCGCGTCCACCTAGGCAATGCGAACCTCGAAAAAGTGCTGCCCGCCCACACCTTCGCCCCGGTCGGGCTGGTGGCGTGAAGAACGTCCAGTACCCGGGGATCATCAAGTCCGAAGACGACGGCACATCCGCAGTCTGGGTTCCAGACCTCCCGTGTGGCCTGAGCGGTGGCGACACCCGCGGAGAGGCCCCCGCGTACCTCGCAACCCTCGTGAGTGCGGCGTAAACCACGGTGTCCTTGGGCTTGTAAAAAAACTCGTGAGTAAATCCGACCGTTTCCGTCACACGGTTTCCGGGGACGAGTGCGGCCCCTTTGAGAGACCCTTCACGGAGACAAGACATGACCTTTGGAACCAAGACGTTGAGCGCCCGCGTTTTGTATGTGGCGGCTGGCACCGCGAGTGTGCTGGCTTGCCCTGCCTTCGGACAGAACGAATGGCTGGCACGCACGGGAATCGACCGGCTGCACGCCGCCGGTCTGGATGGTCGGGGCACCTATGTCGCCATGATCGAACTCGACACCGCCCGCTTTAACCACGTCAGCCTCGACGGCGCGAACGACCGCAGCGTCGTTGAATTCCGCCGCACCGGGGCCGCCGCGACCCAGAACGGCAAGCACTCCACCCACGTCGCGAGCATCCTTGTCGGCCGGGCCAACGCCGCCGCACCCGGTTTCGTGGGTGCCGCCCCGGGCGCCAAACTTGTCTCGAGTGTTTGGCAGGATGGAGGCGGAGCCACCGGATGGCAGGACGACATCTACGCCGCCAGCAAGTACATGACGATCAATCCCGGGCGGGCCAACGTCATCAACATGTCCGCCGGGTGGACTCCGGGCATCGGAACCGCCGATCAGCGCACCCACACCCAAATGGTCACCGACTGGACGGTCGCCAACCGGAACACGCTGTGGGTGAATCTCGCGGGCAATGACGGCCCGGGTGCGAGCACGCTCTGGCCGCCGGGGACCGGTTACAACGTCCTCACCGTCGGTGCCACCGGCCGCAGCGGCGGACTGCGCGAATACGGACGCATCGCCGACTTCTCCTCCCGAGGCCCCACCCCCGATGGCCGTCTCAAGCCCGATATGGTCGCCCCCGGCACCCGAATTTTCTCCGCGCACGAGGGCGCCGCCGACGCCTACGCGGACGACGATTTCAACGGCGGCGTCGGGGCGTTCCGCTGGGTGTCGGGGACGTCCTTCTCGACGCCGATTACCTCCGGCGTGGTGGCCCTGCTTCACCAGAACGCCGCCGCACGCGGGCACGCCCTTTCCACCGACCCGCGCGTGATGAAGGCGATCGTGATGAACTCCGCCGAGAAGCGCGTGCGCGACTCAGCCGGGACACGCTGGCAGGACATCCCGAACCTCGGCGGCGGGGCCAGCCCTACCTCCAATGAACTGGGAACCGGCCAACTCGACGCCGTAGCCGCCCGGGACCAGCAGAACGCCGGTCGCCAACGCGCCACCAACCGCGGCCAGGCGTTGGGCGTCAACCCCAACGTACCGGTCGCCGGCTGGGACTTTGACAACGTCTCCCAGGGCGGTCAGGCCCAATCGAACGACTACGTCACCGACAAGAAACTCCGCAAGGGTTCCTACCTCACGTCCACGGTCGCGTGGAACCGCGACATCGCAATCGTTGAGAATGCCAACGGGACGCCCGACTGGGCCAACGCCGGAACCGCCTACGGCACGCTCGACAACCTCAACCTCGGAGTCGCCAAAGTCGCGGCCGTCGGCGGAGGGTTTGACGCTATCGCCAAATCTTCCATCAACGCGAACGGCACCACCGAGCACCTGGTTTACAAGGTTGCCGAGAACGCCCGCTACGGACTGCGGATTTGGAAAGACAATGCGGACGCCGGTGCCCGCGACTACGGCGTCGCGTGGGCGGGTGTCGCCGCCCCCGAATACATGGGCGAATACAACGGCTGCTTCTCCGCGGAAGACCACACGTACAACGACAACGGCTGGTATCCCTTGACCGGCGAGACGGCCACGACCGCGCAGAGCCCGTTCGTCACCGTGCCCCCGGGCGAAGACGCCCCCGACTCGGCGTGGGCCCTCCAACTGACCTCCGGCACCTCGCCCACCGCCTCGGCGGCCCAGAGCACCGTCACCCCGTTCGGCTTCTTCCAGATCGCATTCGACTACGGATTCCAGTTCAACGGCGGGATGTTGAAGGTCTTCCTGGGTACCGTCAACCTGCTGGAGTACGACAGCCTCGCGGGGGATGCCCTGGTTCCTGATGCCGCCAGCAACCTCAGCCAGTACGCCAACTACACGCTGCAGATCGGCGGGAATCCCGACTTCTTCGCGGCGCTCGGCAGCCCAAGCGCCGAAACCGAACTCCGCTTCGAGATGACCGGCGGCACCGCCTTCATCGACTGCGTCACCTATATCCCCGCACCGTCTTCCGTCGCCATCCTCGCCCTCGCCGGGATGGCCGCGGCACGCCGCCGCAAGGCATGAGGGAACCGGCGCTGTGTACCCAGGTATGAGTGCTCCTTCAGGGATGTCCGGTCGCGACCGCCGACCGGACGTCCCTCGGACACACCGCCGGGAACAGAAAAGGACGGCCGCATGGTTCCATGCCGCCGTCCGGAGGGAGAAAGAGAGAGTTCATAAACGCCGCTGACCGAGGTCCACCCTTGCGGGCGCTCATCATGTCAGCAGCGCGGTGAGGTCTTTGAGATTCGCGATCAGCGTGCTCCGCATCTCGTTGATCTTGGCGTCCGTCAGTTTCAGTTCATCCCGCACCGCGGCGTCCACCGTGGTGTTCACAAGGTCTTGCCGGAAACCCTGCCCGGTATCCGCGGCCAACCGATCCGCGACGTAGATGATGCAGGTCAGCGTCCGATTCTCGGAAGCCAGTTCCATCGGCCGGTGGTGATACCCGGTCACGAGCGCGAAACTCTTGGGGAACTTCCACTTCTCGCACAGCCCGGACCCGAAGTCCTGATGCGTGGCCTGGAAGACCGCAAGTTCCGCCTCCAGCATGTCGTTGGCGGGCACTCCCGCGGAATCCGCCCCGACCCGTCGGAAGACGTCGATCAACTTGTTCCGATCGAACTGCATCTCGACCATCAATCCGATGTCGTGGATAAGCCCGGCCAGGAAGGCCTCGTCAGAAAGGCCGAGTTTCAGCGTGTTTGCAACCATCTTGGCCGCCGCGGCCGTCACGTTGCTGTGCGTCCAGAGATCCTTGGCCGAGAAGTTTGTGGTCAGTTCACCGCCGCGGAACAACTTGGCGAGGCTGGCGGCGATCGCGATGTTCTTGACCGCGTTGAGCCCGAGCATCACGATGGCCCGATTGATCGAACCGATCTGGCCCGGAAGGCCATAGAACGAGGAGTTCACGACTTTCAGGATGCGGCTGCAGAGGGCGGGGTCATTCGCGATGACTTTGTGCAGGTCTTGTGCGGTGGATTTGGGATCCTCCACGAGTTCGACGATCTTCATCGTGATCTCGGGCAGCGTCGCGATGTGGCTGATCTCGCGGATCGCGTTGGAAACCACCTGCTCGCGTTCTTGTGTCACCACGCCCATGTCGTTAACTCCCTCCGGAAAGGTCGAATCGTCCGGTAGAGTCTCAATCGGCGGTTGCAGGGTCCGACTTTCGCGGGAACGAACGGTTCACAAATGCGTCCGCAGGTCTCAGTAGGTGTTGTGCTTCCGCCGCATCGACGGTTCCCCGGGGTCAAGCCGCGCGAGAACCGCGGCAATGCGCTCGCCCGAACGGCCGTCCCCATACGGGTGTTCCGAGGCAGGAGTGAGGCGGGCGGCGTCAATGGCTTTCCGCAACGCCGACTCGTCGCACGTCTCGATATGGACGACGGCCCCCGGCCTCTCTCGCCCGGCCTGGCGGCGTCCGATATCGACAACCGGCACGCCCAAGACGGCCGCCTCGATCAATCCCGTCGAAGAGTTACCAATGAGAACGCCATTCGAGGCCGCCAGTCGTTTCAATAGGCCGACGAACCGTTCACGTGGCAGGTGATCAACTGTTCGTCCGCCCCACTCTGATAGCGCCTTCGTGATCCCCGTGCGACCCGGATCGTGATTCGGGGCGAGCGCGAGAACGCCCGTCGTCCCGAGCGCGGCGAGCACGCGGGCGGAATCGGCTTCTTCGAGTTCCGCACTTCGTCCGATGGGGTGCATCAGGAACACGAAGTTGGGTGAGCCGACCGACTCAAAGTCGGCATCCGGAAGTACCGGAATATGCGCAAGCCCGTCCACCGCCGGGCTTCCGACTTCGACAACACGGTCCGGACGCTCGCCCATTCGGAGAAGACGATCCGCGGACTGAGCCGTAGCGGGAAAGTGCAGGTGGGCCAGTTTGGTAATGGCGTGCCGCATGGCCTCGTCGGCGACGCCCTCGGCCCGGTCACCGCCGTGGACGTGGGCGAGCGCGAACCCGCCGATCGACGCCGCCGTCGCGGCGGCGAAGGCCTCGATCCGGTCGCCGAGCACGACCACCCAGTCGGGTCGGAGTTTCTGGAATGAACGACCGAAGCGGGCGATGCCGCGGGAAACGGATTCGACGTCCTCGTCGCGACCGGTCTTGCCGGCGATCTGCATCGGGACGATGTCCGCGATCTTGAAACTTTTCTTGACGTCGCGGAACGTCTCGGCGGGGAGGATGAGGTGCGACCCTGCGGCGATCACGGCGAGTTCGAGCGTTCCTTGCCGGTGGATCGCGGTCATCACCGGGCTGAGAAGGCCAAAGTCGGCGCGGCTGCCGGTGACAACGGCAACCCGCCGGGTCCCGCCTTCCGTGCGAGGCTCGCCGGAGGATGGGCGGATCGATGGTTCGTTATCCCAGCCGTCGCCGATCATTTTGAACGCCGGAAAAAGAAAGACGGGAATTGAACACAGAGACACAGAAAAGGCAGGCAGCAGGACTGAGGGCTTAAGACCGCATTCGTTCGAGATCGTCGGGGCTGAGAGGGCTGTCGGCAACTACGGCGCGGGCGAGCGTGCGGTTGAGCGTCGTTTCGAGTTCGTAGGGCGGGATTCCGGTACCCGGGCGTTTGATAGTGAGGTCGGCGCAGGTGAGGGTGTGACCTCCCGGAAGGTCGCGGGTTGTCGTCAGAGATTGGCGTGAGACCGTTCGGACGTCTTGCTCGATGGGGAGTACGCGTTTGACCAGTTCTCCCACCACGGCCGGAGCCAAGAGCTCCGACCGCCACAAAAATTCACGGGCCTCGGCACGTTCCGCGTTCTCTTCGTCGGGAATCGCGCGGATGGCGTTCCGGGCGGCCGCGATTTTGGCGGGATCGCGGAGTTCCGCGCGGTGTTCCCATATCCCTTGCGCCCGCTTGGAAGCGGCGACGTAGTTTCTGAACATCACGGGTGTGAGCGACGCGGAATGATCTGGGCCTTTCGCGTTCCGGTCATACGTCAGGTGTTTTTCAAGGATGCAGGCTCCCCACGCCACCGCGTGTGGGCCCGCCCCCTCTCCCTGCGTGTGATCGCTGTAACCGACCGGGCCATCAAAGACATCGACGATGGCACGGATGCCGCCGATCTCGCTTCGGCCTTCCTCGGTCGGGTACGCACTTACGCACTGCAACACCGCCAGCCGGTCGTACATTGGCTTCATCCACCCCAACATCCGGTTCACCTCGTCGAGCGTGCTCGCACCCGTGCTCACGATCAGCGGCTTGCCGGTCGCGGCCAGGGCATTCAAGAGCGGCTTGTTGATGATGTCGGGGCTCGCCGTCTTGTACGCGTCCCACGGCAGCCGCTCCGCCTCGCTCACGAGTTCCACGCTGAAGACGCTCACGATCGCGTGGAGGCCCAACTCGTGGGCCAGCGTCACGCAAGGGGCCATCTGGTCGATCGTCAACTCCAGTCGGCGCAGCATCGCGATTGGGTCGGCTTCGCCCGCGGCCTTCTGGTAGGCCGCGAGTTTCGCGGCGCTGCTCATCAGCCGGTCGGCCTCGAAAAGTTGAAACTTCACGGCATCGGCGCCGGCCTCGTTGGCCAGTCGCACCAGCTCATTCGCCCGTTCGGGCGAGCCGTCGTGGTTCACTCCGATCTCGGCGATGATGTACACCGGGTGCTCAACGCCGATCGGTCGCTGGGCGATGGTGAACGGCATGGATTGCGGCGGAGTGTCCGGGTGCGATGGGGACAAGGGGAGACGACGCACCCTTCAATCAGCGGGTTCGATGCTGACGGTGAGTTTCTTGGTCCGGAACTGTTCCTGGTACAACTCGGCCCGCTCGCGGTGGGTCACAAGCAGCAGCGAAACGCCGGTTTCATGCGCCTCCAACATGGCCTCGACGGCCCGCTCAAAGCGGAGCGGGGTCAATTCGATGATCGCCGCCACGACGTCGTCCATCACAGGTTCGTCGGCGTTGTGGAGCAGCACGCGGAACGGTGGGAGTTGCTCGACTTTCGGCGGAGCCGATTGGCTCTGACGGGTCGGAGCGACGGCCACGCCGGCGGCTTCAGCGGGGGCTTGCACAGGGTTTTGTACGGGCTGCGAGGCGGCAGGCTCATGACGGCTGGGCATGACCGGATGATACGCCCGCCGGGCACGGTTTCCGTACGATTGCAGGCACCATGCGGTACCTCGCCATCGACCTCGGAAACAAACGTACAGGGTTCGCTTTGGGCGACTCCATCACCCGGGTGGTGACGCCGGTGGCTGTCGTCGAGGTCGGTAAATCGGAGAATAGCGGAAAATCGCTCGTCCGCGCGGTCATCGCCACCATCGCCGCCCACTTGGGCCCTCCGTCCGCCGGAGTCGCCCTGGTGATTGGCCTCCCGCTCAATATGGACGGCTCGGAGGGGCCGGCCTCCAAGGGCGTCCGGGCGTTCGCATCGGAGATCACTGCAATCGCCCCGTACACGGTGCATTTTCAGGACGAACGCCTGACAACGGTGGAAGCCGACTGGTCGATGGCACGATCGGGCTTGTCTCGGGGACAGAAGAAGGCTCGGCGTGATGCGTTGGCGGCGGCCGCGATCCTCAGGGATTTCTTGGCGACTTCGGTCGCACACCCCGCATCCGACTAGGGGAACATAGCGGGCTTCGCTCCGTCTAACGTTCAGAGCGAATCTTTGGAGTGAAAGAATGATTTTTTCGACGTTAACCTTGGTGTTCTCCGTGTTCGTTTCGGCGGGCTCGGCCGCGAAGGTGGCCCAGCCGGAGCAGCCAGCGGTGCAACCCGCCGAGACGGGGCCGGCTTCACCGATGGAAATCCACGTCACCCCCAGCGGCGGCGCGGAAAAAGGGTCGGCGATGGAGATCAACGTCAAGAAGGCTGCTCCCGCGCGTCCGTCGGGCGAAATACTCACCGCGGACGATCTGTTAGGGGCGCTCGAGGCCGCCGATGCCAACGTCAACACGATGACGGCCGACCTCGTGTACGACAAGACCTTCGATATCGCGGGTGATCGGCAGATCCGATGGGGCAAGTTGTCGTTCACCGACGATCACGCGACGGAGAAACGGGGCCGCAAGTTCGCGATCGTTTTCGACCGCCTGCGTGTCGGCGATCGGCTGGAGAAGGAAGAGAAGCAGTACATTTTTGACGGCCGCTGGCTGGTCGAGCGGCTTCCGGGCTCGCGGCAATTTATCAAAACTGAGGTCGTTCGCGAGGGCGATTCATTCGATCCCTTGAAAATCGGCGAGGGGCCGATGCCGATCCCGATCGGCCAGAAGCGCGACGAAACCTTGGCCCGCTTCGATGCGGAGTTGCTGAAAGCCGGCGACGGGATCGAGGCCGAAACCGAGGCCGAGACCGCCGCCCTCGTCGATCACACCGCGGGTACGTTTCAATTGAAACTCGTTCCCAAAGCCGGCACCGAAGAGTCGAAAGATTTCCGAGAGATCCGGCTGTGGTACCGCAAGGGCGACGCCGCCCAGGCCGCGGCGTTTCTGCCGGTGATGGCCCGAACCGTGAACCGCGCGGGCGACATTTCGCTGGTGCGTTTGAACAAGGTCGCTCTCAACGGGAAGGTCGAAACGTCGATCATGGACACTTCCGTGCCGGGCGAGGGTTGGAAGACCGATGTTCGGCGCATCCGCGGTGCGCCCAGATAGGCCTCGTTGTTTCAACCGGCGGGCGAGTCCGCTCGATAACCCCGATGTTTCCGCAACGCCCCGAAGGAGCACTGACGTTTCCAACCACCGACGATCGAGGCGAACGTTGCAACTTTGGGGGTGCGCGTTGTCGCTGATTTTTCCGCTCAACGCGGCGGTCGCTCAACAGCCGACGATCACGAGCTCGGGCGATGCGGCTGAAAGCGGCCCCTTCCCGCTCCCGGACGTTGACGCCGGGGTTCTGACGCTGCTCTCTCAGGATTACCTCACCGACGAGGAGCGTCTGCTCATTTCGCTTCGGCACGGAATCTGGGAGGATGCCGATCTCGTTTCCCCCAGCGACAGGGCGCTCGCCGCCGCAACTGTCGGCCGGTGGAACGATCCCGCATTCACGGACGAGACCGTACCGGTCGAGTTGCGGGCCGCCGCCTTCGTCGCTCGCGGCGAACCGGAGCGGGCCGAGCACCTTTTGCGAGGCACAGGGAGCAGCCGCGGAGTGTTGCTGCTGGCGAAAGCGCTGATCGCGCAAGGACGGCCGGACGAAGCCAACCTCACGCTGGTTCCCTTGGTCATTCGGTTGCTGAACGAGCCGGTGAACGACGCGGATGAACTCGTAGACTTGGTGGAAGCGGCTGCCTTGCAGGCGGCACTCGCCGAGCCCGCAGACGCCGCTTCCAACCCGAAGCGATGGGTTGCAGAGTTGGCCCGGGCTCGCGGCGAGCTCGACCCGTTCTCGTGGGCGGCCCCGCTGGCCGAAGCGAATCTGCTGCTTGAACATCACAACTACGCGGAGGCGGGTCCGGCCTTTCAGCAGGCCCTCGAGCGCAACCCGCGTGAAGCCCGCATTTGGGCGCTCTTCGGCACGTTGTCGGTGAACAGTTTCGACCTTGAGAAAGCCGAGCGGATCGCGAAACGGCTGGACGAACTCGCTGTTCCCGCGCCGTCCATCGATGCCGCGATTGTCCGGGCCAGCGCCAATATGCGTCGGGGGGCTTGGGCCGAGGCTGCCGCGGCCTTGGAGTTGGCGATGGCGGAGTACCCCGCATCGCGCGAACTACTGGCCGCGCGGGCCGGTGCCGTGGCGGGCACATTTGATGTAAGCAAGGTGGAGGAAGCACTCGCGGCGTTCGAGCGGCTGGCGCCGGGCTCGCCCGAAGCGCTCCTTGCCGTGGGTGACGCATTCGCGGAAGCACGACAGTATGAGGAGGCCCGGGAGTATCTGACCCGTGCGGCGCAGCGCTCTCCACGGCGGGCCTCGGCGCACGCCGCGTTGGGGCTTTCCGAATTGCAGGCCGGCCGGCTGGAAAGTGCCCGCGACGCACTGACGCGGGCGGCGGAACTGGACGGCGCGAACAACCGGGTCGCCAACAGCCTGATGCTGCTTGACGAACTCGCTTCCTATCGAAGCGTCGCGAGCGAACACTTCGAGGTGCGCTACAAGCCGAGCGACCCGAACGATCCGGCCAGCGGGGCCGATGCGCTCGTGGCCCGCGAGATGCTTCCGGAACTCGAACGAATTTTCGTCCGCGTGACCGGAGCAGAAAAGGGCGGCATCGATCATCAGCCACCGGGAAAGACGGTGGTCGAGTTGTACCCCAACCACCGGTGGTTTGGGGTGCGCATCACGGGGATGCCGGGAATCCACACGATCGCCGCAGCGACCGGGCCGGTGATCGCGATGGAGGCCCCGCGCGAGGGGGCGGGGCACATGGGGCCGTACGACTGGGCCCGCGTGGTGCAGCACGAATTCACCCACACCGTGACGCTCTCCCGCACGAAGAACCGACTGCCGCACTGGTTCACGGAAGCCGGCGCGGTGTATCTTGAGGACGGACCGCGCGATTACTCGACGGTTCAACTGCTGACCGGGGCGTTTGACTCCGACTCGCTCTTCGATTTCTCGACGATCAACATCGCGTTTGTTCGGCCGAAAAACCCCGCCGAGCGGCCCCTCGCCTACGCCCAAGGGCACTGGATGTACGAGTACATCATCGAAAAGTACGGGCCGAGAGCGCCGCTCGAGTTGATGGACTGGTACGCCGCGGGCGTTTCCGAGGCGGACGCTTTCGCCCGGGTGCTGAAGACGACACGGGAAGAGTTTCTCGCGGGTTTCAAGGATTACGCCCGGGACCAGCTGGTCGCGTGGGGGATGAAACTGCCTGAGGGTGCGCCTCCCTTGTCGGAACTGCTGGAGGGGGAGAACGTCGACGATGCCGCGGACCTGGATGACGAAGCCCTCGCGCGGCTGCTGGAGTCGTACCCCGCGCATGTCGAACTGCTTCGTTTGGCTGCGCAACGGGCGGTCCCGGACAACGGGCGCGGCGGTCCGATCGCCGACGATGCCCTTGGGAAGCTAGAGGCGTACGCGGCGGCCCGGCCGGTGGACCCCTGGCCCCGGCGGATGCTCGCCCAGTATGCGCTCTTGCCGAGGAACGCGGGCACCGCGCACGCGAGGTTGATCCCGCACCTTGAATTCTTGGATGCTCGTGAGCAGCACTCCCCGGCGTGGGCCATGGAACTGGCCCGGCGCTATGCGGCGGTGGGTGAGTTTGAAAAGAGTCGTGAAAAGGCCCTGCGGGCGACCCGCATCAGCCCGTACGACGCCCGCCCGCGCGAGTTGGCCGCGACGCTTGCCCTGCGACGGGCCGACCAAGCCGGTGCGCTGGAGCAACTGAAGGCACTGACGATCATCGAACCGGACCGAGAGATCCATCGGCGTCGGCTTGAGGCGCTGGAAAATCAGAAGTAGGGCCGACGCACCCGTCCTTCAGGCCCGGACGTTTCCCGTACATTCCGAATCGGACCACGAATCGCGGAGCGGGAGACCCGACGTCACCCGCCGGGCTTGGTCACCGGCTTCTTCTTCGCCGCCGCCGGCGGCACCATCGCTCCGTGCAGCCCATCCGCCTTTTTCGCGAGATCAAAGTCCTTCTCGGTGATACCGCCCGCGTCGTGCGTCGCGAGCGTCAGGGTCACGCGGGTGTAGCGGATCAACACATCCGGGTGGTGGTTGGCTGCCTCTGCGGCCTCCGCCACCTGATTCACAAACCTCATGGCCTCGACGAAATCCTTCAGTTGGAACGTCCGCTGTATCGTCTCACCGGATTCGTGCCACTCGGGAACGCCCGTCAACGCCTTCTCGACTTCCGATGGTGTCAGTTTGGCCATGGTGCTGCCGCTCCTCAAAGGGGTCCCCCCAAGTGTACCGTAGCGAATCATGCCCGAGGCAAACCCATATCCGGTGCCGGAGGCACGTCCTGAAGTGACCCGCCTCGCGCCCTCGCCCACCGGCGCACTCCATCTCGGCAACGCCCGCACCTTCCTCGTCAACTGGGCGATCGCCCGCCGGAGCGGCTGGAGAATCGTCCTCCGAATCGAAGACCTCGACGGCCCGCGTATCAAGCCTGGGGTTACCCAACTCACCATCGACCTTCTCCGATGGCTCGGGCTTGACTGGGACGTCGGGCCGATCATTCAATCCGCCGATCTCGCCCCGTATCACTCGGCGATGAAGATCTTGGCCGCCAGGGGCCGCGTCTACCCCTCTGATCTCTCAAGAACCGCGATCGAGGCCGCCGCCTCAGCCCCGCAGGACGGGTCGGGCGAATCGTTCTTCGCCGCCCACCTGCGCCCGGCCGCGATGCCGAACACATTCGAGAACTCAGAAACCAGCTGGCGCTTCGCCACCCCGCCCGGTTCGGTCTCGTTTATCGACGGCTTCGCGGGACCCCGCGCGGAGACGCCCTCACAGACCATCGGCGACTTTGTCGTGTGGACCAAACGCAACTCCCCCGCCTATCAACTCGCTGTGGTCGTGGACGACGCCCGCCAGGGAATCACGCGGATCGTGCGCGGCAACGACCTTCTCGACTCCGCCGCGCGACAATTGCTGCTCTACCGCGGGCTTGGCCTCACCCCGGAACCTACCTACACCCATCTCCCGCTGATCGTGGGAACCGACGGTCGCCGTCTGGCCAAACGTCATGGCGATACCCGTCTGGACACCTTCCGCCTCCGCGGCGTGACCCCCAAGCGAGTCATCGGCCTGATGGCGGTCTGGTGCGGGGTGACCGAGACCCCGGAAGAGATGGACGCCGAGCAGTTCCGTGCACGCTTTTCGCTCTCTACCATCCCTCGGGAGAATGTGGTTTTCACCGCGGAGAATGAACAATGGTTGTTGCGGCACGCCGTTCAAAGCCCGTAAGTATCACGCTTCTGTGTATCGCACTGGCGGCCTGCCTGGCGGTGCTGCAAGCCTGCGCCGAGCCCGAAACCGGCGGGGAGGACGCGACGGTGGAAGTCGTGAAATTAGCCGGCAAGCCGTTCCGGCTCGACCTGGCGCTGACCGACGAAACGCGGTTCAAGGGTCTTTCCGGGCGGACCGAGATTCCCGAAGACGGAGGGCTGCTCTTTGTCTTCGCCGACAGCGACGTCACCCCCCAATCGTTCGTCATGCGCGATTGCCCGATCCCCATCGACATTATCTATCTCGACCGTTCCGCGCGGATTGTGGCGATGCACGAGATGACCGCCGAGCCGCCGCGGACCGAGGAGGAGAAGGTGATGACGGTGGTCCCGGGCAACCCCGACTGGACGAAGCAGAATGCGGCCTACGAGAGACGGCTGAAGAAGTACCCCAGCAAGTACGCGAGCCAATTTGTGATCGAACTCAAAGGCGGCACGCTCAAGACACTCGGACTCAAGGAAGGCCAGAAGATCGAGATCGACACCCTGGCCCTCAAGAAGCGGGCGGAGTAGACCGAAAACACCCGAAGAGGGGTTACCCCTCGTCTCCCCGTGCCCATGCCGCAACCCCGGAGTTGTAGAAGCCGATGAACCCGGCCGATCGAACCATCCTGATCGCCGACACGTCGCTGAAAGGCGCTCTCGCGCAGGGGTGGTGCTCCACGCTTGCCGCGTTCGCCCCGACGTTCTGGCCCGAGGGTCGCACCCCCCGGTGCGAGGTGGTCGCCGCGCAATGGCTCCTCACACAGATGGAGCGCGCAGACTTCGACACTTTGAAGCCCGCCGCGCTGCTGTTGGTGTCGGACGACGCGACCTCGGCGGCGTTCATCGACCGCTTCATGCAGGCGATGATGGTGAACGGATTGTCGGGGGTTCTGCTTGTCAAAGATCACGAGGCATGGCGGGCCCATCAACGCGACGGCGTGCTCTTCGAGCCCCCGGACGCCGCCTTGCCCAAGGTCGCCGCGCTGATGTATGCGCTCTCGGAACGCCAGGAGGCGGTCCGCGTCCTGTCCGCCGAGGTCACCCTCGCCAATCGCTGTCAGGAAGGTGTGCGGCTGGCGATGGAGCGGCTCCACGAAGAACTGAACCTCGCGGCGTCGATGCAGCGCGAGTTTACCTCCGCGCCTCTGCCCGAGATCGACGGGCTTGAGTTCTCGGTGCTCTTCCGACCCGTGAACTTCGTGAGCGGAGACGTTTACGCGATCCGCCCCATCGACGATGATCACCTTGGGTTTCTGATCGCCGATGCGGTCGGGCACGGTGTCCCCGCCGCGCTCCTCACGATGGTGCTCGCCAACTCGCTCGCCGGCCTCGATAGGAACGCCCCCGGTGCCCGCGGTGTCGTGCGCGACCCGATGACCGAAGGCGCACTCGCACGGCTTTCGCCCGCCCAGGTGTTGCGAACGCTGAACTCGCGGCTTTGCGAGGTGCAGGGCGAGAACGCCCGGTTCGCGACGGCGGTATACGGTGTCATCAACCGCCGCACGCTCGAAGTGCGGATCGCGGGCGCGGGCCACCCGTACCCGATCGTCGTGGGACGCGAGACGCAGGAAGAGATCGTAACCGAGGGACCGCTGCTGGGCGTCTTCCCCGACGCTGAGTTCACAGAGGCGACCTTCACACTCAATGCCGGGGAGTCGCTGGTGCTCTACACCGACGGGCTCGAAGCCGCATTCGACCATCCCGACAATCCACCCCCCGCTGCTCGCAACGGACACTTGGCGGCGCTCCTCGAATCAGTTCGCAATCGCTCCACAACCTCTCCGCTCGCTTCCCGTCTGTCAAGCCTTGTCGATGGACAATCGGGGAGTCTGCATCAGGCGGACGATGTCACGGTGCTGGCGATCGCCGTGCCCGGGTCGACAGCGGAGTCGCGGAAGGCGGCCTGATGCCCCGCGCCCGCCTTCAGGCCACGGCGTGCTTGACCGCGCTGGCGCCCTGATAACTCCGGATGCAGCGTTCGGCGGCCCCCTCCCACGTGAGGCGATGCAGCTCGAAACTGCCGTGTTCTTTGAGCGTGTCCGAGAGCGGCGGGTGCCGCAGAACGGCCACGATTTTGTTGGCCATCTCGTCGATATCCCAGAAATCAACTTTCAGAACGTGCTGCAGAACCTCGCTGGCCCCGCTGGTTTTGCTGAGGATGACGGGGACGTTGTGATTGATCGCTTCGAGCGCTGCAAGCCCGAAGGGTTCGCTGACGCTGGGCATGACGTAGCAGTCGGCCATTCGATAGACCTTTTCGACGTCCTTGCCGCGGAGGAATCCGGTGAAAAGAACCTTGTGCCCGATGCCCATGTTGGCGGCGAGTTCGATCATGCGGAGGGCCATGTCGCCGCTGCCCGCAAGCACGAACTTGACGTCGGGCAGGATCTCGAGGACACGCTGGGCCGCGGCGATGAAGTATTCCGGCCCCTTCTGCATAGTGATGCGGCCCAGGAACAGGACGATCTGATCGGTGGATTCAATCGCCGAGGCGACGGGCTGCTGTATCTCGCGTTCGATGCCGTTATACACCACATCGACCTTGCCCGGCGAGACGCCGTAGCGGCGGACGCAGATGCTCTTGGTGAGCTGACTGACAGCGATGACGCGGTCGGCCCCCTGCATCCCGGCCCGCTCGATCTCGTAGACCTTCTGGTTGACGTTGTTGCCGGACCGATCAAACTCGGTTGAGTGGACGTGGACCACCAAGGGCTTGCGGGAAACGGCCTTCAGGGCCAGCCCCGCGGGGTAGGTCAACCAGTCGTGCGCGTGGATGACGTCGTAGTCGCTCTTGCGCGTGAGAGCCACCGCGAGGCGGGCGTAGCGCTCCGTCTCCTGCAGAAGGTCGAGTCCCTCGTACGCGATGCCGGCCCCGCCGCCGATCGTGCCGCGGGATTCGGGGATGGACGCGGTGTGGGCTTGGGCGGGATGGGCCGCGACGGCGTCGTCCAGCGTCGCTCCGGCGACCACCTTCTCGAGTTCCATGCGCTCCGCCGCTGACAGAATCTCGCTTTGAAGCCGCGTCAAGGCGGCCGTTCGCGACCCATCGACGGGCCGGCCGCCGGCGTAGGGGCTGCTGAACCCGGCCGGGATCGCCGTAAAACTGGTGCGCTGAAAAGCGTAAACGGGCGTTCCCGACGGATCGAGTGCGGTTTCGTCTTCGGGCTGGATGTTCATCGCGAGCTCGACCAGGTCGCTTTCGGGTGATGCCCCAACGCCCGGGCGTGAGAGCATGTCCGGGCTGAGCATGCGGACGTGCGAACTGTGGCTGCGGTCCACCGCCTTGGGCAGGACGAAGAGCACCTCATGGCCCATGCGATCAAGAGCCTTGGTAAGGCCGTAGCAGGCAACGCCGAGGCCGCCAGCGATGTACGGGGGAAACTCCCAACCGAGCATGAGAACACGCATGATCTGTCCTTGAAACGAGCGAAGGCGGAAACATTCAGGAGAACGGAACGAGCGGCCGGGCGAATTGACCGCCGTGAGTGAGAAACACAGACAGGAACCGGGCCGGGTTCGGCCGTGAGCGCGCGGTCAACCCTCGTCGCCGCCTTCCATGTCGCCCAAGCGGCGGAAGCAGGCTTCATAACCGCGCAAAATCAGGCCTATCGCGGCGACGGAAGAACCGGGGGGGACAGGGGAGCGGAAGGTGAAGAGTTTGTCGTCGTCGCGGAAGTGGTCGACTTTGAGCCGCGTGATGGGGGAATCGAGATCGATCAGTTCTTCTTCGAGAAGGTCTTCGAGTTTGTCACCCGAGATGACCAATTGCTGCTCGATCGATTGACTGAGCCAGCGATCGGAAGTGACTAAGGAAACGAAACGGCCATCGGGATGATCGAGCAGGCGATAAAACGCAGACTCGCGGGTAGCGGGCGCCTGCAGACCTCGAACGTGAGGACCGATGGGCTCGCCAAACTGGCCGGAATCGGTGAGCGCGCGGGTGATCGCCTCAAGGTCGGAGGGCGAAAGCGGGGACGGTTTTGACCCTGGTGAAACGTCCATCGGGGGGAAGGCCAACGTACTGTAAAAACTACACTTAGGCCGAAAATACGGGTGGGTGCATCCGCACCGCTCTCACAGCCTCGGGTGGAGAGCATCATAGCAAAGCAAAACTGGTTTTCGGTCCTCGGAGGAAGCGAATCGGGGCGAAAAGGTGACCGATTGTGGCAAGGCGCGTACACTTGCGGCCCGGCGCGGCTCTCACAGGCGTCGGCCACCGGCCCAGGTGGCGAAATTGGCAGACGCACTACCTTGAGGTGGTAGCGCCCGAAAGGGCATGGAGGTTCAAGTCCTCTCCTGGGCATTTTCTTATGTCATCGGCGACGGAGGTGGGCAGACCAGGCGCGGGGGGCGCGTCGAAGGATTGCTGAATCACTTTTCTGTAGCAGGAGCGAGTGGCCACGGGTCGATTGCGACAAGGGGCCAGGTACAGCCCGCTACGGTCGTGATTCCGATGGTGCTGGGGACAACAATTACGCGTTAATCCGTCGTCGTCGATCTTTCGGCCCGTGACGTCCGTCGCGGAATGATCCGAGTACCCTCCGAAATGCGAACTTTCGACGCCGTCATCAGTGACATCGACGGCTGCCTCGGACCCGAATCTTCTGAGCCCGTTGATGCCCACGCGCTGGCCGCACTCGCCGACTACAACCGCCTCGCCGCGACCGCGGGCGACCGACCCATGGTCACGGTCTGCTCGGGCCGTCCCCAGCCCTATTGCGAGTGTCTCTGCCGCGTGATCGCGAACACTCGGTTGCCCTGCATCTGCGAGAACGGTGTCTGGCTCTACGACCCTCGGAATAACCAGTACCTGCGCGATCCGGCGATTCTCCCCGAGCATCTGCGGGCGGTCGCTGATGCCGCACGCTACATCGATCGTGAGTACGGCTCGCAAGGCGTTGTGATGCAGCCGGGCAAGACCGCATCAATTTCGCTGTGGCACCCGGACACACCGCGGCTGAAGGCCATCATGCCTGCCCTCCGAACACAGTTTGAGTCGGAAGGATGGCCCTTCCGCGTGTCGGACACCGTGGCCTGGATTAACTGCGACCTCGCGCACGTCAGCAAGGCAACCGGCATCGCCCGCCTGCTCGAGCTTACAGGCCTCACCAAACCTCGCCTCGCCGGAATCGGCGACATGCCCGGAGACCTGGCCATCCGCCAGCACGTCGCCCGATTTGGCTGTCCCTCGAACGCCCACGCCGATATCAAAGCTGCGGCCGACGACATCGCCGCGAGTCCGGAAATCATCGGAGTGATGGAATTGCTGGAAACATGGCGCGGCAGTCGTTGAACGCCCCGCGAACGGTGATGGAAGTTAACGCGGAGGCATCGGCGCTGCGGCGGCACACACCCCGCACCACGTCCGGGCGTCGGCGAACGCAAAGGCCCGCCCGTGCAACGGGCGCGGCTCCATCGCCAGTTTCGACAGAAAGCGCTGTCGATATTCACTGGTCTTCTGCGCTCGACCCGCCGAGCCCGCGTACGTCTGCTGCATCAACTCATTCACACGCTCGATGCGGGCCTGCGGGTGCGGGTGCGTGGAGAAGAAATCGCTCCCGCCCTCTCCGCCGCTCGCCTCCAGCAGCACCCGCATGACGTCGCCCTGGGCCGCCGGGTTGTAACCGACGCGGTCGATGTACCGCATGCCCAGTTCATCCGCTTCCAATTCCTGCTTTCGGCTGTACGACATCAGGGCGATCTGCACCGTCTGGCCGCTGAGCTGGGCCAATGTGCCGCCCGAATCTCCTAAAACCAGCCCCGCCACGCCGAGTCCTAACGATGCTCCCGTCTCACGCGCGATCTTGTCGTTGATATGCCGGGCCGTGACGTGCCCCACCTCGTGGCCCAGCACACCCGCTAATTGATCCTCGCTCGTCAACTTCTCGGCCAAGCCGCGCGACATGAACACTTTCCCACCCGGCAACGCATACGCGTTGATCACGTCAGAATTCAGCAACGTGAACTCCCACGGAAGGGTCGGGTTGTCCCCCTCCGTGACGGCCGCCAACTTCGACCCGATCTCGACGACATACGCCCGGACATCCGGGTTGCCGACTTCGCCGCCCTCCTGCTGAATCAGCTCCGCCTTGGCCTGAGTCCCGAGTGCGATTTCGTCTTCCCGTGAAAGCGCGTTGAACTGGCTACGACCGGTGGTCGCGTTTGTGCTGCAACCCGCCAATCCCGCCCCGACCACGGCCCCCATTGACATCGCGACAATCTGAGCCACTTTTCTGATGCTTAAGTTCATGCTCTATTGTGCCAACCCGCCATCCTGAAATCCTCCGACGACCATGAATCCTCGCTCATTCGTGAACGACCGTCGCCGGCGTCTTCTCGGAATTCCCCGCCCGCGTCCGCTCTTTCCTATTCTTTCGCCTCATGCCCGCCGAGTCCGAGCCGCCACCTCCGTTTTCTTGGGCCGACGACGAACTCGACAACCCCCACCTCAATGCCAACAAGGCCGGCAAGGTTCGGGGGATGTTCACTTCGATTGCGCCCGCCTACGACCTCAACAATCGCCTCCACTCCTTATGGATGGACCAATACTGGCGCCGAGTCGCAGTGCGCGAGGCCGCCGTTCAACCCGGCGATACGGTCGCCGATTTAGCCTGCGGCACCGGCGACCTCACTATGGCCTTCGCCCGCTCGCCGAGTTCGAAGGTTATCGGTCTCGACTACACCGCCGCCATGCTCGATGTTGCCCGTCACAAGGTCTCGGCCTTGCCGCCGTCCTCTCGCGCCAAGGTGTCGTACGTCGAAGGCGATGCGCATCATCTGCCGCTTGAGGACGCTTCAGTCGACGTGGTTTCGATCGCGTTCGGCATTCGTAACGTTGCCGATCCCGCCCGCGTCGCCTCCGAATGCGCTCGGATTCTCCGCCCAAGCGGCAGAATCGTCATCTTGGAGTTTTGCACCCCTCGAAACCCCTGTGTCCGCTGGCTAAACAGCGTCTACTGCGGGCTTGTTATGCCCCGCACAGCGACCTGGATCAGCGGCGACAAGTCTGGTGCTTACAAGTACTTACCATCGTCTGTGAGCACCTTTATGGATCCTCCGAAGATGGTCGGCCTCCTGCTCAGAAGCGGTTTCGAAGACGTCGGGAGTCGGACACTCTTTCCGGGGATCTGCCAATGTTATCGGGGCACACGCGGCTCGTGACGTCCCTTTCGACACCCGGTCAGGTGCAAAGTCAAGTGCTAGAACGGTTATCGGGCCGCAAACGCCGCGAATGAGTGTTTTTTTAGCCACCGTCCATTGTTGTCAAACGTCGCCGCCGCCGTCGATACCAGTCGGCCGACGTTCCAACCGGGAGCATCGGCCGGGACCGCGGATCCGGACCTGAGCAACGACGAGACACGAGCGGCCCGGGTGGAATCCCCGCTGCCTCCACGCTTCCGGAGAACCCCCGAATGAGACAGGAAGTTCAAGTCGATCGATTTCTTGAAACGTTGGTCAGCGGAGATCGGGATGCGGCCCGCGCCGTTGTCTCGGAGGCCCTTGCTCGGGCATCCTCGCCCAAAACCGTGATCAATCAGTTGTTGTGGCCCGTTCATGAAGTGATCGAGAAACTTCACCGGGCCGATCAGATGGACCAGATGGCCTACCACCTCAGTACCCGGCTCTTGCGGGTAATGGTCGATCAGGTCGCCGCGAAACTCGAACTTCCGGCCCTCAGAAGCCGCACGGTTTTCGCGGTCTGCGGGCCCAGTCAGGGCGAGGAGCTGGCGGCCCAAATGGCCGTCGACCTTCTCGAATCGTCCGGATTTAGCGTTGCCTTCTCGGGGGGCGGCGTCCCGGGCGACGAGATCATCGCCCAGGTTCAGGAACGCCAGCCGGACATCCTCCTAATGTTCGCCTCGGCCGCAAGCGACCTTCCCGAGATCCGGGCCATTGTCGACAGGCTCAAAGAGATCGGTGCCTGTCAGTCCACCCGAATCGTCGTGGGCGGGGGCGTGTTCAACCGTGCCGAAGGCCTCGCCGAGGAAATCGGCATTGAGTTTTCTGTCGCCAATCCGCTCGAACTCGTGGAAATGCTCGCCGACGAGCCTCTCCGGGCCGTTCCGCCCGTCCGCCAAGTCGCCGGCCGGCTCACGCTCGCCGCCGCGGCTCCTCGCAAGCGCAAGGCTGCCTGATCGCTGCTCGATTGATTCCCCCTCCTCCAAACCGTGCCGCCCTGAAATAACGGGCGGCACGGTTTTTTTATTGGCATCCTCTGGCTTTCCCGCAACCGCAACCCCGCGCGTCCAGTAAATCTTCAATAGCCTTCTCGCCCCCGTTAGAAACCCCCGCCCGTTCTGAAATGGTGAATCATGAACAAGAGCCAGGAACTCAGGCTGATCCGGAAAGCCGCGGCGGGCCATCGCGATTCCGCTGAGCAGCTGGTCCAAACCTTTCAAGGCTCCCTCTACGGCTACATCCTGCGAATCTCCGGCCGTCCGGATGTCTCCGAGGACGTCGTCCAGGAGGCCTTCGTACGCGTCCTCACCAATCTCGACCGCTTCGATCCGCGCTTCCGCTTTTCAACTTGGCTGTTCACCATCGGGCGGCGCGTCTACTTCAACATGTGCGAAAAGAAGAAGCCGCTTTCCGACAGCGCCGGGCTTGAGACGTGGCGTGATGTGTCCGACTCGGGCAACGGTCGGATCGATCGCGCGGACACCACAACCGCCTGCCGCGACGTTCTGCAGGCTGAGTTAATGCGCCTCCCAAGCGACCAGCGCGAGGTCGTGGTCCTGTTCCACCAGCACGAGTGGCCTATCGCCCTCATCGCCGAGCATACGGGGATGCCCGTTGGCACCGTCAAGAGCCATCTGCACCGAGCCCGGATCAAGTTGCGCGATGGGTTGACCCATCGCCCGGAACCCCTGGGCGTCGAGACCCTGAAGATGCAGGAGGTCGGGCGATGAACACGGGTCCCCTCCGATCGGCGGGCGGCCGCTCCGGCCCCCGCAAAGCCGCGAAAGACGACGGGCAGGCACGCCGGCTACGCGAGCGTCTGGTGAACGAGTGCCTCGATTCAATCGTCGAAGGCGATGTCGGCATGGCGCGCGCCATGATCCGAGCTTCCGCCGAGGTCGCTCCCGGGGCCGACCGCGATGTCGCCGAGTTGCGACGCCTGCTCCGGCCCCTGGGCAAGGCACCCTGCGCTCCCGACCTCACATCCCGCATCCTCGCCGAAACCCAACACCGGCGGCCCTTCCTCTCGTGTTCGACCCGCCATCAGATCTCCGCTTGGCGAGTGGCCCTCGCCGCGAGCCTTCTCGGCTTGATCACCGGGGGATACCTGATCAGCGAACTCGGCAACCCATCGGCGGACGATCGGCTCGCGGTCACCTCGCGCCCGTCCACGCTGGCGGCCGTCTCGCCCACCGTTTCGCTCGCCCCCGACCTGCTCATTCCCCACGATTCTCAGCGATCGAAACCCGATGTGTATCTCAGTTTTGCAAACGAGGCTTCGCTCGAATCGCCCTTCCGTCGGACCCACGATGTCTTTGTCGCCCAGTCGGTCGGGATTCCCTCGATCATGGAAAGCATTTCGGCACGCCCCGATCATCCGGCACTCGCCGGCCGTTCGCCCACCGCCGACGCTCGCGCTTCGGCGAACGTGACCGAACTGGCAGCGGCTTCGCGCGGGCAGGCTTCCCTGCTGCTCGGTTCCCGCACCCCGAACGCCACGATCCTGCTGGGTTCGGGGGACGTCGGCTCGGCGTTTGCCCACTCGCGCCGTTCCCCGGAGGGCAGCACTCTCTTGGGCGGGTTCCGCGGCCTCGATGATGCGGCATTGACGCCGGACTTCTTGCGAGGAACCGGAACTCACCAGAATCTCATGCAGCCTTGGATCAAACTCCGACCACCTGTTCGCTCCAGGCCCTGGTAGCGCAAAGCCCTGATAGTCCCTAGCCCCGATTACCGTCTCCGCCTCCGCGCGAAACCAGCGGCAGCCACTACGCCCGCTATCGCGACCGAACCGGGCCCCGGTACCACGGAATAGGTGACCCGCACGTTGTCGAGCCCCCACGATTCATCATCAAGACTTTGGAGCCCGTGGTCCATCCACCGCAGCGTGATGTCGCCGCTCTCGTACGCGAAATTCGCGGAAATATCCCGGTAGATCGAATCGTTGTAGCGGTTCCACGCCAGAGGCACCGGCCCCACCGCGGGAACCCCGGCGAACGTCTGCGTTACACCGGGCTGGTTCGCGAACGTCTCGCTGAAAATCGGAACGTTCTGTGCAAAGAGCGAGAAGCGATCTTCACCCCACCCACCCGCATCGTTCCCGTCCCACGAATCCAGAATGTATAAATCCCAGGTCACCGTGACAACATAGTGGGCCCCACCGCCGCCCCCACCGCCGCCCCCACCCTCATCGCCATCTCCATTGCCCGGCTGCGGCAACCGGGGCGGGGGCAACATCGGAAGCGGGGCCAGCGTGAGTTGGGTGTAGGTGTTGCCGTAGCGCCCGCTGAACGCGCTGAAAATGTGATAGGGCATGTCGGTGATCGTCTTGCTGCCGCTCCACTCCGGCCCGAACCGGTATCGCTCGAAGTTCTCGCTGTACAACAACTCGTCGGCCATCGCCATCGGTGTGCCCATCGCGAACGAAGCGATCACCAGCCCAAGCGCACAGCGGTTCTTCATCTGCTCTCTCCTCAGTCGGAAGTGGAGGTGCCCGCCTCGCCCGGCGTGCCCGCCCGCTTTCGTTCTAAGAAGATGCGCGCTTTCTCGAACGCGGCCACCCGCCGACGACGGTTTCGGCGCCGTTCACGTAAAAGGCAGCCCGATTATGCGATCTATGCCGCCCCCGCCGCCAAGCCCCGGGCGGCCCCGCAGCGCATGATCCTCCCAGGGAAACTCGCTGACTCGCGGATAATGTCAACGTGTCCACGTGGGCATGTCGTCACCCGGGCCGACCGCCGGCTCGCTGCACCGCGCGAACCTCTTCGCTCAGGACGATCTCCCCGTCTCCGACGCGCCGGATGCCCTCCAGAAGGCGGGCCACGTCATCGTTCTTGGAGAGGTAGCCCCAGGCGCCGCAATCCAGTGCCCGCTCGATAAACGCGCTATTCACGTGGCCGCTGAACATCACCACGCGGGCCGACGGGATGTCTTTCGAGAGTCGCTCAACGGTGAGGAAAGGGTCGGTCCCGGGCATGTCGATGTCCATCAGAACGACGTCCGGCAGTTCCTCCCGCACACGGTCGTACGCGAGAGCGCCCTCGTGGACCACCCCCACCCATTTCATCAAAGGTTCGCTCTCGATGCGGCGACCGAGCGCGCGTGCCACCATCTCATTGTCATCGATGCACAGGACGCGCAGCGGCCGCGATGGGTCGGTCACCGGTGAACCCCCGCGCCACGGCCGTTCGCTCGCAACGCGTCGCGCAGTTGTGCCCGGAGCGCCGAGGCCTTCAGCGCCCGATCAAGGTAGACGACGCGGTCGTGATCGCCCGGTGTCAGGGGCGATGTGCCGAGCACCACGGCGCGGCGGACCGGGCCCGATGCCGCGAAACGCCGAGCCGCTTCGATTTCGCCGTTGCCATCCGCCTCGGTGATCCAGAGGTCGGCGCCGTTCCGATCGCCGGTCGTGACGTCGTACTCCAATGAATCAAGGATCGAACGCACGTGTGCCGCGAGCCGAACATCCTTGAGGGTCACCGACGCGATCACCCGCATCGGTGATCCGTCGGGTCGGGCCGTGTCGGCCGCCTTCGCGGCGGGCAGTTCCAGAACAATCCGGGTCCCGATCCCCGCCTCTGAATCGATGCAGATCGTCCCCTGAACCCGCTTCATGAGGGCGCTCACGAGCGTCAGCCCCAGCCCGGTGCTGAGCCCGCGCGTCTTTGTCGTGAAGAACGGTTCCAAGCACCGGGCCTTCGCCTCCTCGGTCATGCCCGGGCCGTTGTCGAAAACCGTTATGAGTACCGTGCCCCTGCCGGGATCGTCCCGGGCCGAAACGACGATCGTTCCGTCCGAGCGGTCCCGCAAGGCGTCGCCCGCGTTCTGAACCAGATTGAAAACCACTTGGGTAAGCCCGGCCTTGCCCATCCGTACCGGACGCAGGTCCGACGGGATATCCGTCGAAAGTTGCACCCGGCGGGGCACGCCGTTCCGCATCATGCTTTCGGTCTCCGACCACCAATCGCCCACGCGCGTCGAACATTCCGAGGGCACCTCGGCGTCGGAATCGAGCGCGAGAAGCCGGAGGCTGCTTGCGAGACGCTGAAGGTAACTGGAAGCCTCGCGGATCGCGGCGATATCGGCGCGGGCGGGATCGGGGAGGTCCATCGCCTCCAGCGTGTCCAGCCGCATCCGCACTGGCAGAAGCAGGTTTCCCATGTCGTGCCCCAGCCCCGCCGCGAGCGTGCCAATAGTCGCCATGCGGTCGGCGAAGCGCAGCCGCCCGTTCGACCGATTGACCTCCAGGATGCGTTCCTGCAGTTCGTCGTTGACCCGCTCCAGGTCCCGGGTTTTTCGGAACAGGTCCACGAACACCGCGACCTTGGCCCGCAACACCTCAGGAACGATCGGGACGGGTATGTAATCGACCGCCCCGAGGTTGTAGCCTCTGAGGCGGTCGGCGTCTGAGAGGTGTACCGCAGATATGAAAATGATCGCCGTCCGGTCGAAACGGGGGTGCTGCCGGATCATCTCCGCGAGTTCAAACCCGTCCATTTTCGGCATGCACACGTCCATGAGGACGACCGCGCAGTCGTGATCGAGCAAATACTTGAGAGCCTCATCCGCTGAACTGGTCGTGACAAGGGTTTCATCGAGGCTCGAGACGATGGTCGCCAAGCTCAGCAACTTTGCGGGCTGATCGTCCACCAGCAGGATGTTGACTTTTTCCCTTGTGATCATGCGAGAGAATCCTTTAGCGGTGCAGCCACATCCGCAGCACCGACAGCAACTGATCGGTGTTCACTGGCTTGGCCAGGTAGTCAGAGGCCCCGGCCTCAAGACACTTCTCGCGGTCGCCCTTCATTGCTTTGGCCGTGAGGGCAACGATCGGCAACCGCACAAACGCCGGGTTCTCCCGGACCGCCCGCATCGTCTGATACCCGTCCATCTCGGGCATCATGATGTCCATGAGCACGATGGCCAAGTCGGCGTTCGCCTCCAGCATCGCGATGGCCTCGCGCCCGGTGCTGGCCGTCAGAACCACCATGCCGCGCCTCTCCAGTACACTGCTGAGCGCAAAAATGTTCCGCACATCGTCGTCAACCACCAGCACCCGCTTGCCCCTCAGGTGGTCGTCCGAACGATGCAGACGTTCCAACATCGCCTGCTTGGTCGGGGGCAGGTCGGCCACCACACGGTGAAGGAAGAGGGACGTCTCGTCGAGCAGCCGTTCCGGGGACTCCACCCCCTTCACCACCACGCTTCTCGCCAGTGTGTGCAGCCGAGCATCCTCTTCCGGCGACAAGGCTTTCCCCGTGAACACAACCACCGGCAGGTCTTGCAACGCCTCGTCGTCGCGCATCCGCTCCAGGACATCGAAACCGGTCATGTCGGGGAGTTTGAGGTCCAGGACGACGCAGTCGTAGGCCACCCGTCGCAGGGCATCGAGAGCCTCTGCGCCGGAACCCGCGGCATCGATGTCAATATCGTCCGTGCCGAGGAGTTCGCGGACCCCTAACTGTTCGGCCGGGCTGTCCTCGACCAGAAGGAGTCTGCGACGACGGGGCGTCGCGTACGCCTTGATCCGGTTGAGGGCCGCCACCAGCCCGTCGGTGGTCGTCGGCTTGCTTACGAACGAGAACGCGCCGCGGGCCAACCCGTGTTGGCGATCTTCGTCGAGCGTCACGATCTGAACGGGGATATGCCGCGTGAGCGGGTCCTGCTTCAATTGGTTCAACACCGACCATCCGAGCATGTCGGGCAGGAAAATGTCGAGCGACACCGCCGCCGGCTTGAATTGCCGCGCCAGCATGAGCGCGTCGGCGCCGCGGTGGGCCACCAGAACCTTGAACCCGGCGTCCCGTGCCAAGTCGGCCAAAATCCGGGCGTAGTGCGGGTCGTCCTCGACGATCAGCAACGACGTCTCGTCGGGGCCGATGCTGCCGCGATCGTCCGGAACCTGTTCCAACGCGTGCTCCGGCAAAAACTCACGCCCTGCACGCCCGTCCACCATCGGACGAGTCCGCGCGCTCCGACTCGGCAGAGCGTGGCCCGCTGGAGCGACAGGGTCCGAATACCGCACGGGCAGATACAGCGTGAACGTGCTTCCGACGGTGGGCGTACTCCGAAGTTGAATCTCGCCCCCGAGCAAGTTGGCAAGTTCGCGGCTGATGGCCAGCCCGAGCCCCGTCCCGCCGTACTTGCGGCTGGTGCCCGCGTCCGCCTGCTGGAACGCCTCAAAGATGATCTTCTGTTTTTCGGGCGGGATACCGATGCCCGTGTCCGAGACCTCAAACGCCACGACCGCGGAGGTCGCGTTCAACGTGGTGTGGTCCGAGTTCCAGCCCCGGGACGCCGGTGCGATGGTCAGACGGACTCCGCCGTGCTCGGTGAACTTGAACGCGTTGGAGAGCAGGTTCTTCAAGACCTGCTGCAACCGTTTGGTGTCCGTCACCATGCTGCGGCCGAGCTTGGCGTCCAACTGCACCTCGAACGACAGACGCCGGTTCTCCGCCTCGTGCCGGAACGTCCGGCTGACGGTGTCCACCAGCGTCGAGAAATAGATTTCCTCGGCCTCGACCGAGACGGTCCCCGATTCGATCTTGGAAAGATCGAGAATGTCGCTGATCAGGTTGAGAAGATCGGTCCCCGCGGCGTGGATCGTCCGCGAGAACTCCACCTGCTTGGGCGTGAGATTCTGGTCGGCGTTGTCCGCCAGTTGCTGCCCGAGGATGAGGATGCTGTTGAGCGGCGTCCGGAGTTCGTGCGACATGTTCGCGAGAAACTCCGACTTGTATTTGGAGGTGAGGGCCAACTCCGCCGCCTTCTCCTCGAGCGCGCCGCGGGCCTGTTCGATCTCCCGGTTCTTGCGTTCCACCTCGACGTTCTGCTCCGCCAATTGCTGGGCCTTCTGGGCCAACTGCTCGTTGGTCTGCTGCAACTCGCCCTGCTGGGTCTGGAGTTCCGCCGCCAACTGCTGAGACTGCTTGAGCAATCCTTCCGTCTGCATCGTCGCCTCGATGCTGTTCAGCAGGATGCCGATTCCCGCCGTGAGTTGCTCGAGGAACGAGAGATGGGCCGGCGCAAAGTCGTTCAGCGACGCCAGACCGACCACCGCCTTCAGTTGACCCTCGAAGACGAGCGGGAACACGACCAGGCTCTTGGGCAGGGTGTGCAGCAGGACCGACCCGATCCGAACCGCATTGTCGGGGACGATCGTGACCAGAATGCGGCGTTTGTCGGAGGCACACTGACCGATGAATCCCTCGCCGATTCCCAGACGAGGGGGGTACCCCTGTTCGCCCGGGTTGCCATAACTCGCCAGCATCCCGAGGGAGCCCTCGGCGTCCGACGCCATCTGATAGATCACGCCCTGATGGGCGTCGACCAAGGGTACGAGTTCCGAGAGCAGCAGGTTGCCCACGTTCACGAGGTCGCGCTGCCCCTGAAGCATGTTTGTAAAGCGCGCAAGGTTCGTCTTCAGCCAGTCCTGTTCCGTATTCCGATCCGTCGTCAGACGGAGGTTGTCGATCATCGTGTTGAGGTTGTCCTTGAGCTCGGCCACCTCGCCCCGCGCCTCCACCTGAATGGAGCGTGTCAGATCGCCCTTGGTCACCGCCGTCGCCACCTCCGCGATGGCCCGCACCTGGGTCGTCAGGTTCGCCGCGAGCAGGTTGACATTGCCCGTCAAGTCCTTCCAGGTGCCGGCCGTCCCCGGCACGTTCGCCTGCCCGCCCAATCGCCCTTCAACGCCCACCTCACGCGCGACGCCCGTCACCTGCTGGGCGAAAATGGCCAGTGTCTCCGTCATGTTGTTGATGGTTTCCGCCAGCGCGGCCACCTCACCCTTGGCGTTCACCTTCAGGCTCTGCTTGAGGTCGCCGTTCGCCACCGCCGTCACGACCTTCACGATGCCGCGCACCTGCTCCGTCAGGTTCGTCGCCATCACGTTCACATTGTCCGTGAGATCCTTCCATGTCCCCGCCACGCCCCGCACCACCGCCTGGCCGCCCAGTTTGCCGTCCGTACCAACTTCACGGGCCACGCGCGTCACTTCCGCGGCAAAGGCGTTCAACTGGTCCACCATCGTGTTGATGGTTTCCTTGAGTTGCAAAATCTCACCGCTGACGTCGACCGTGATCTTCTTGGAAAGGTCGCCGCGGGCCACGGCCGTCGTCACCTCGGCGATATTGCGCACCTGGGCCGTCAGGTTGCCGGCCATGGCGTTCACCGAGTCGGTAAGGTCCTTCCAGGTTCCGGCCACGCCCGGAACGACCGCCTGCCCGCCCAGTTTACCGTCCGTGCCCACTTCGCGGGCCACGCGCGTGACCTCGGCGGCGAACGACCGCAACTGATCCACCATCGTGTTGAGCGTCTCTTTGAGGAGCAGAATCTCACCACGAACGTCAACGGTGATCTTCTTGGAAAGGTCGCCGCCCGCGATCGCCGTCGCCACTTCCGCGATGTTCCGGACTTGGCCCGTCAGGTTGCCCGCCATCGAGTTGACGTTATCGGTGAGATCCTTCCACGTTCCGGCGACACCGGGCACCACAGCCTGCCCGCCCAGTTTGCCGTCGGTGCCCACTTCGCGGGCCACGCGCGTCACCTCGCCCGCGAACCCGTTCAATTGATCCACCATCGTGTTAATGGTGTTTTTCAACTCCAGAATCTCGCCCTTGACGTCGACCGTGATCTTGCGGGAAAGGTCGCCGCGGGCCACGGCCGTGGTGACCTCCGCGATATTGCGCACCTGGGCCGTCAGGTTGCTGGCCATGAAGTTCACGTTGTCGGTGAGGCCCTTCCACGTTCCGGCGACACCAGGCACCTGAGCCTGCCCGCCGAGTTTTCCTTCCGTGCCCACTTCGCGGGCCACGCGCGTCACTTCCGAGGCGAACGCGTTCAACTGATCGACCATCGTGTTGAGCGTTTCCTTCAACTGCAGGATTTCGCCCTTGACGTCCACGGTGATTTTGCGAGAGAGGTCGCCCTGGGCCACCGCCGTCGCCACCTCCGCGATATTCCGCACCTGCCCCGTCAGATTTCCCGCCATCGAGTTCACGTTGTCCGTCAGATCCTTCCACGTGCCGGCGACGCCCGGCACCACCGCCTGTCCGCCCAGTTTGCCGTCGGTGCCCACCTCTCGCGCCACACGGGTGACTTCGCCCGCGAACCCATTCAATTGATCCACCATCGTGTTGATGGTGTTTTTCAGTTCCAGAATCTCGCCCTTGACGTCCACCGTGATCTTGCGGGAAAGGTCGCCCCGGGCGACGGCCGTCGTCACCTCGGCGATGTTGCGGACCTGACCGGTGAGGCTGCCCGCCATGGAGTTCACGTTGTCGGTCAGGTCCTTCCACGTCCCGGCGACGCCCCGCACAACCGCCTGCCCGCCCAGCTTCCCTTCGCTCCCCACTTCACGGGCCACGCGCGTCACCTCGCCAGCGAACGCGTTGAGCTGGTCCACCATCGTGTTGATGGTGTTCTTGAGTTCCAGGATTTCGCCCTTGACGTCCACCGTGATCTTGCGGGAGAGGTCGCCCAGGGCCACTGCGGTCGTCACTTCCGCGATGTTCCGCACCTGCGACGTCAGGTTGCCGGCCATGCCGTTGACCGAGTCCGTCAGATCCTTCCAGGTGCCCGCGACGCCCGGCACCACCGCCTGCCCGCCCAGTTTGCCGTCTGTA
>Ga0163144_10000967_pt1 | contig 67989 bp, 61 predicted proteins | sample OliLak19BULKMAT1_FD_123175 | JGI IMG/M metagenome (GOLD analysis project Ga0163144, IMG submission 123175) | Freshwater microbial mat bacterial communities from Lake Vanda, McMurdo Dry Valleys, Antarctica - Oligotrophic Lake LV.19.BULKMAT1 | ecosystem: Environmental > Aquatic > Freshwater >...
ACAATCTCAAACACCAGTGGCTCTTCCTTCACCGGCTCGACACGACTGCTGCGGTCCGGCGTCACGTTGCGTTCTACGTTGCCGAGTACAACGCGACGATTCCTCATGCCGCCTTTGCCGGACAGACGCCGGACGAGATGTACTTCGGGAGAGGAGAGGGGATTCCGGCGAGGCTGGAAGCTGGCAGGTACGCGGCGCAGGCGAAGCGACTCAAGGTGAACCGGGCGGTCTGGTGCGGACGCTGCCGCGATCTCTCGGAGAGTGTGGTGCAGGGCGTTGCCGCCTGACGCAGCCGGAGTTCGCCGGTCGAGACGTCACGCCACCTGCTGATCGGGATCGGTGCGGGCGCGAAAAGGCCGGAGATCGTTCGGTCGGTCGCTCGCGGGGCTTGGAAGGCGAGCAGCGGCTGGATCGCCGCCCGCTCTCGGTTCCTGGCTCGGGCTTTTCGGCCGATGTGTCGAGTAGTCGTACACAAAATGCCCGTTCACGATGACAATTTGCTTTGCCCGTCGTCCCGCCGAACCGAACCGCTGACGGTATATGGGCGATTTCCATAGCCTTTTCAGTCGCTTGAATGTGGGTGTCTCGGAAGTCTCCGTGGCGCAATCCGACCCAGGGCCATTTCCCTCGTCTCGCAGTCGGATTGTCCGGATTGTCTCTACGTCCCCAAATCCCCTTCTGGGCGAGAGAGGCCGACAGGCTGCGCGCCGCTCTATTGACAGCACGCGAACGTGCCGTCAGTTTGTCGCCATGACGCGCACACAGATCCAACTCCCGGATAAGACCTTCGCCCGGGCCAAGAAGCTGTGCGAAGCCCGCGAGATCTCCCTCGCCGAACTCGCCCGGCGCGGCATCGAATACATTCTCAGCGTCTATGATCCAGAACCGGAAGCGAACCGCGAGTGGCAGCCACCGAAGCCCCGCGACCTGGGGTGGAAGGGCCTGAGTCACGAGGAAATCAAGGCCGAGGCCCAGCTCGGCAATAGCGAAATCCGCCTCACGGGGCGTGCACGCGAGTAGGCGGCATGCTCTCGATTGACGCCAACATCCTGCTCTACGCTCTCAACACGGCCTCCCCTTGGAATGACTCGGCGCACGCTTGGCTGACTTCGATTCAGCAAGAGGATGACGTCGCCCTCTCGGAGTTCATCCTCGCCGAACTCTACGGTCTCGTGCGCAACCCAGCCGTGCTCGAGCGCCCGCTAACCGCGGGTGAAGCTGTCGAAGTCATCCAAACGTACCGCTCGCATCCGCGCTGGCGGCTGATTGGCTTCCCTCTGGAAAGCCGCCCGCTCCACGACATGCTCTGGGAAAAAGCTGGCGCCACCGCCTTTGCCTTCCGCCGCCTCTACGATGCCCGCTCCGCCCTCACCATGACCGGGCAGGGAGTGACCGAACTCGCGACGGCGAATGTAAAGGACTTCGAAGGGCTGGGGTTTCGACGAGTGTGGAATCCATTGGCTGCGAGCTGAGCCGGCCCGGGCGTCCCCGCGTCGCTCGCGTCCACCAGGCTGCTGTAGGCAGAGAATGGGTACGTAGAGACGATTCGCAATTCCATGTCGCAATCCGACCCAGAGTCATTTCCCTCGTCTCGCGGTCGGATTGTCCGGATTGTCTCTACGTCTCCAAATCCCCCCGGGCGCTTGCTGATGGGTGTCTTGAGAGTTCACCCTTGAGAGTTCCCCCGGTCGGCGGAGAGCCGAGAGTTCTTTCCATAGTTCCCTTTAGTAGTTCCCTCTCAGCGGATCGCTCCCGACGGTTGCTCGTTGCCAGCGCCCCTGCGAGGATTCAGCTCGATGACGACTTCCGCTCGCGCCGCGGCTCCGGCGACACGTACCGACCTCGATGCGCTTCCCGAGAATGTCGTCGGCGAGATCATCGAGGGCGTGTTGTACAGCGCGCCGCGGCCGCGCTTCCGCCACGCTAGCATCGAGAGCGTCATGGTCGCGGACCTGGTCAATCCGTTCCAGCGGGGGCGCGGCGGCCCCGGTGGCTGGTGGATCCTGGCGGAGCCTGGAATCGAGTTGCCCGAGGCCACGGAAATCGTTCCGGACATGGCGGGATGGCGGCGGAGCCACTTGCCCGACCCACTAGACAACGAGCCGATTCGAGTTGTCCCGGACTGGGTTTGCGAGATCCTGTCTCCGACCACGCGGCGCCACGATCAGCTCGTAAAACGGCCGTTCTATGCGCGGGTCGGCGTGCCCTACCTGTGGATCGTCGACATCGAGGCGCGCTCGCTTTCCGCCAACGAGCTCGTCGAAGGACGCTGGCTCGAGATCGGCCTCTTCGGGCCCGGCGATGCGATTCGGGCGAAGCCCTTCGACGGCGTCGAGCTGTCCATGGCGGACTGGTGGGACGGCGGATCGGAAACGAGCTCGCCCTGATCAACTCTGATCAACTCCCGAGGAGGAGTAGCTCAGGGCGAACGGAAAATTCATTCGGAATCCGCAGGTACTTCCCATCGTGCTGAGCCTGTCGCAGCATGTGCGGGCGTTCTTCCATGCGCCGCTAACCTTCCGCTGCCGGCGGGGAGGCCACGACCTCCCCGCCGACGATCGCCACCGGCACCCGGATCAATACCTTCCCGCACGGCGGCCCGGCGATGCACTCGCCCGTGTCCGGCTCGTACCACGCTCCGTGCGTTGCACATTGGATGTAACGCTTGTCCTGCGTCATGAACCGGTTCTCCACCCAGTCCATCGTCATCGGCACATGCAGACACCGGTTCACCCACGCGTGTAGCTCGCCGCCGTAGTTGACCACGAAACACTCCTCCTCGCGGCCCTCTACCTCGATCACGAACTTCTTCGTCTCGCCCGGCCCGAGTTCCCCTACTCTGCAAACGACCCGCTCCCGCGCCATCAGTCCCCCACCCCCCGAGATCTCCTCGCTGCCCGCATCCTACAACGCCTCACCCGAGCGCCCTCCATATCCTCCGGCCACGCCATCCTCCGGCCACGCCGCCGACCACCGCCGCGCCGCGAATCCACGTTCGTCACACCAAGGTCGAAACCCCCGGCGATTCCGGATAGATTGCCGTCTCTGCCAAGCGAGAAGGCCCCAATGCCCGAGCTGCGTTCGAAGACCACCACCCACGGCCGTAACATGGCCGGCGCCCGCGCGCTGTGGCGAGCCACCGGCATGCGCGACTCCGACTTCGGCAAGCCCATCGTCGCCATCGCCAACTCCTTCACCCAGTTCGTCCCCGGCCATGTCCACCTCAAAGACCTCGGCCAGCTCGTCGCCCGCGAAATCGAAGCCGCCGGTGGCGTCGCCAAAGAGTTCAGTACCATCGCCGTCGACGACGGCATCGCCATGGGCCACAGCGGTATGCTCTACAGCCTGCCGTCGCGCGAACTCATCGCCGACGCCGTCGAGTACATGGTCAACGCCCACTGCGCCGACGCCCTCGTCTGCATCTCCAACTGCGACAAGATCACCCCCGGCATGCTCATGGCCGCACTCCGCCTCAACGTCCCCACCGTCTTCGTCTCGGGCGGCCCGATGGAAGCAGGCAAGTACATCGCCAAAGGCAAGGAGGTCCACCTCGACCTCGTCGATGCCATGGTCGCCGCCGCCGACCCCAACGTCAGCGACGCCGAGTCCGACGAAATCGAACGCTCCGCCTGCCCCACCTGCGGCTCGTGCTCCGGCATGTTCACTGCCAACTCGATGAACTGCCTCACCGAAGCCCTCGGCCTGTCGCAACCCGGCAACGGCAGCACCCTCGCTACCCACGCCGATCGCGAGAAACTCTTCCGCCGCGCCGGTCACCTCGTCGTCGACCTCGCCAAACGCTACTACCACGGCGACGACGCCTCGGCCCTGCCCCGCTCGATCGCCACCTTCGCCGCCTTCGAGAACGCCATTAGCCTCGACATCGCCATGGGCGGCTCGACCAACACCGTCCTTCACCTGCTCGCCGCCGCCCACGAGGCCGGCGTCCCCTTCCGCATGGCCGATATCGACCGCCTCTCGCGCAAAGTCCCCTGCCTGTGCAAGGTCGCCCCGAGCACGCCGCTCTACCACATGGAAGACGTCCACCGCGCCGGCGGCGTGTTCGCCATCCTCGGCGAACTCGCGCGCGCCGGCCTCCTCCACGTCGACGTCCCCACCATCCACAGCCGCACCCTCGGCGAAGCGCTCGCGCGCTGGGACGTCCGCACCAGCGCCGACCCCCAAGTGCATGAACTGTTCAGCGCTGCGCCCGGCGGCGTGCCAACCCAGGTCGCCTTCAGCCAGTCGCGCCGCTTCGATAGCCTCGACCTCGACCGCGAAAAGGGCTGCGTCCGCGAATTGGCCCACGCCTACAGCACCGACGGCGGCCTCGCCGTGCTCTACGGCAATATCGCCGAAGAGGGCTGCATCGTGAAGACCGCTGGCGTCGACCCCAGCGCCCTGCGCTTCCGCGGCCCGGCGCGCATCTTCGAGAGCCAAGACACTGCCGTGCAGGCGATTCTCCTCGACAAGGTCCGCGCCGGCGACGTGGTCGTCATCCGCTACGAAGGTCCGCGCGGCGGACCAGGCATGCAGGAAATGCTGTACCCAACGAGCTACCTGAAATCGAAAGGGCTCGGCAAAGCGTGCGCTCTCATCACCGATGGCCGCTTCTCCGGCGGCACGTCGGGACTGTCGATCGGCCACATCTCGCCCGAAGCCGCCGAAGGCGGAGCGATCGGCCTGATCGTCGAAAACGACGTCATCGAAATCGATATTCCCAACCGCAAGCTCGCACTCGTCGTCAACGAAGAGGAACTCGCCGTCCGTCGCGCCGCCATGGATGCCAGCGGCCCCGCCGCGTGGAAACCCGTGAGCCGCGAACGCCACGTCAGCCCCGCGCTCCAAGCCTACGCAGCGATGACCACCAGCGCCGCACGCGGCGCCGTGCGCGACGTCAGCCAGCTGCGCCCGGCCGAAACCCCGAGCGGACCCGGCGCCCACCAAGCCCCTCGCCGCGCGCCGCGCGCCGCCGTCGCCTGAAGCGCGCGACGCCGCTCACGCGGTTGCGAGCATCGCCCCGTAAGCGTCCGCGAGGCGCGACAGCGCCTCGCGACACGAGGTCCGCGTCGACGAGCCGTGCATCAGCGCCAAAGTCTGGGGCTCCAGTTCGGCCAGGCGCCGGATGGCAGGCGCGGTCGCCGTCGTGAGTGCCGTCGCGTGGAAGATCTCCTCCGCGGCGATTGCCGGCGCGACGATGTCGTCGCTGGTGAGCGCGGGTCCGTCCCCGAAATGAGTGAACAGGTCGCCGCAGAACAACGTCTGCGTCGTCTCCTCGAATAGGACGCGCGCCTCCCAGTTATGGGGGACGTGCGGCGTGTCGATGTGGCGCACGCGCTTGCCACCAAGCTCGATGACCTCGCCGTCAGCGAGCTTGCGCGGCGGCCGGTCGCAGAGATCGTCGAGCGAGACCATGCAGCCGAGTGCGCCGTGCGCAACCTCGGCCCGCGGCGCGGCCGCGAGAAAATCGTTCATCGCGCCGCACTCGTCGGCCTCGACGTGACCGAACCCGATCCAGCGCAGGCGTGTGAGCGGAACCACGCGCGCAATCGCCTCCGACACCAGCGGAAACATGCGCCGCGGGCCGGCGTGATACACCAGCGGATCCTCCGCCTTGATGAGAAACTGGTTGAAGGTGAAGCCGCCGGGAGCCGCATCGGGGACACAGGTCGAGAAGCGGAAGATGCCGTCGGCGATCTCGTCGGTGAGCGTTTGCATGCGTAGTCCTTTCCTCGTCTGCAGGAATTTCCCTGCTTCGTGACCGCGGGTGACCCGCGCTACTTGATCCCCACCACCATCGAGTCCGGGCCGATCAGCGGCTCGACGCGGGTTGCACTGAATCCCGCTTCCTTCATCCAGGCGCTGCACGCGGCGCCGGTGTAGTCGAAACCCCCAGCCGTCTCGATGAGCATGTTCAAGCTCATCAGCAGGCCGAACGCGTTCTGCGAGCGGTCGTCGTCGATGATCGCCTCGTAGACGATCAGGGCGCCGCCCACGGGTATCGCGTCGAACGCCTTGCCGATCAACATCTTCTTCGTCGGCAGGTCCCAGTCGTGCAGCACATGCCCCATCAGCACGACGTCGGCCTTGGGTAGATCGTCGTGGAAGAAGTCGCCCGGGGCGAACTGCACCCGCTCGGCGACGCCGACGTTCGCGACGTACTCTTCGAATGTCGGCGCCACTTCCGGCAGGTCGAAACCCAATCCTTTCAAGTGCGGGTTCAGCAGTGCGACCTGCGCCGCGAGATCACCTTGCGCCGTGCCGACGTCGACGAACGTTCTGTAGTCCTTCCACGGGAAGGCCTGGGCGATCGCCTGATTGGCGCCGTGGCTGATGCCGGTCATCGCCGCGAGGAACTCCTTCAACCGCGCAGGTTCGGCGTAGAGCGTTTCGAAGAGGCTGGGGCCGCCGGTCTTCAGCTCGTTCTGCGGCAATCCGGTGCGCAGCGCTTCCGTCAAGTGCCCCCAAAAGGGATACCAGCGGTGGTTCGCCATCTCCAGGATCCCGCCCACGTACGAAGGCTTGCGGCGGTCGAGAAAGAAATCGGCCTCGGCCGTGTTGGCGTACTCGTCGCCGCTGCGCGCCAAAAAGCCGAGCGCCACCAGGGCATCGAGAAAATCGCGCGCCGAGCGCGGGTGCAGCCCGAGACGGCCGCGCAGCGACTCGAAGTCCTCCGGGCCGCGCGCCAGCTCGCTGAACAGGTTCATTTCGATGGCGCTGAACAGGGCCTTCGATGCCCAAAACGCCATCCCTGTCTGCAAGATTCTCTCCGGGGAGGGTCCCTCTTCCATTTGCTTCTCCGCTGACGATGTTGCGACCGAACGGCTTACGGCAGGGGCCACCCAACCTGCACCGAATCCGCGCCGCCGCGCGCGGTGTTGACCGTCGCAGGCGGCAGGTTCTGCAGGGCAGCGGCGAGTTGGGTGTAGAGTCCACGAAGCCAAACCGGACGACTCGGCGTTCGGGCGAGGGTGTCCATGCGGCGGAAGTCGCGCGGTGCGAGCACGACCTCGATGTTCTCGAGTCCGACATCGGCCGCAAGCACGAACAGGTCCTCGGCCGCCTCGTCGCCCACCGCGATGCAGCCGATCGAGCGATCGCCACCATGAATCATGATGTCGCCCCCGAGCCGGGTGCGGCCTTCGCGCGCGGCGGTGCGGCGGTCGTGTTCATTCGGATAGCCGACGCGCAAAGAAACGTGGAAGCGGCTGTTCGGGTTGAGCGATTCGATGTCGTAGGTCCCTTCGGGAATCTGCCGATCGCCCTCGCGCAGCTTGGGGCCCGGGCCGCCACTGGTCGCAGTCCAGGGAAGATCGCGCACGAACGCGAGACGGCGCCACGTGGGGCCGGCGTAGACCTGCAAGCGGCGCTCGTGCTTGAGGCCGACCAGCACGACCACATCGGCGGGATAGGCGATGCCGGCGTCGGCGAACCAAGGCTGCCACCGCTCGCGCGCGGCTGTGCCGAACTGCCGAAGCCGCGTAGCCACCGTATGCTGGCCAGGGGGAATGTAGGGGGGCGGCTCCCAAGTGCTGGTCACGGGCGGAGGCTCCGGCAGGGGTCGCGGAATCGCCACCGGCGGCGGCACCGCGGTCGAGCAAGCGGTAAACGCCGAGCCCAACGCAACCATCGTGGCGACGGCGAGGCAGCGAAGCGCGGCGTGACGGCGACGGCGCGAAGTTGCATTCATCTCGACAATCACTTGGCGCCGGGGCTCATTGCGTCAGCTGGCGCAGAATCGTCGCCGTATCGAAGTAGACGCGCTCGCAGACGAGCCCGGCTCCTTCGAAGACGAAGAAGGCCGCCATGCGGCAGCGAAAGGTTCGACCCGTCGGCTCGAAGCCCATGAGCGGGCCGAGATGCGTGCCCAGCAGCCAGAACTCGGCGATCACCGCGTCGTCGGCGTGGTGCAACTCGATCAGTTCATTGCGCTGGTCGGGGAACGCGGCTCTGCCGGCGTGGAAGTAGGCCATCACCGCTTCCGCGCCGTCGTGGCTTTCGCCGGTGCCGATCAGTTCGTAGCGTGGGTGCTTGAAGGTCGCGAGTGTCGTCGCGAAGTCGAGCGCGTTCTCCGACTCCATGTGGCGGCGCACCGTCGCTTCGCGCGCGCGGCGCAGTTCCAGGTCGATGGCCATGTCGGCGGCATAGCCCATCCGGGCGGGGAAACGCTACAGAAAACCGGGTCTTCTCCAAAGTCCAAAGCGTGTGGGTGAAACGGACGCATTGTTGGCTGCGCAGGCCGCGGAGCCGTCAGGCTGGAGCCTGGCGGCTCCCAGGATTAAGTCAGAGAACCATCCCCTGGGCGCGCCAGGCTGGAGCCTGGCGCGCCCAGGGGATGGCGAGCCTCGGTCGGAGGCAGGCCCACAGCATCCCCTAAAAGAACCAACGCCTCGCGGTGCCTACGGGGCGAGCTTGCAGCGTTCCTGCAAGCACATGTGTCCGGGCTCGTAGCCGAGCGACGTGCAGTCGGCGTCGTTCAGACACTCCGGCGTGCAGCACGAATCGTTCGCGCAGCCGTTGACGTTGGCGTCGCAGACCGCCCCCAGCGTATCGGCGCAGTAGGTGAGCATGGGCTCGTCGCAAAAGTTCTGGTAGCAGACTGCCCCCTTGGCGTCGTCGTGGTGACAGAAGCCGGAATTGCCGTAGATGTCGTCGGCGCAGTTCGCCGTACACATCCAGTTCGGCGGCAATCCCTGCCAACAACGCCCACCGGTACAGCTGTAGCCGGCGAAGTTGCCGCCCATGTTGCAGCCGCCGTCTTCGCTGTTCGGAGCCGGGCAGACGCAGCCGGTCATCGTATCGACGCCACATTCCCGGCAGACGCCGAAGGTCTTGCCGTTGACCTGGGTGCGCACACACGTCGCTTCCTCCCAAGGTTCTCCCTGGGTGTACGAGTCGTGGCAGAACGTCGTCCGCGAGTAGTCGCCGTCGGGGTGAGCGTGGCTGAACCAGTCGAGTCGTTCGGAGTCGTCGACGGCTTGCATCTGACGCGCTGCGCAGGGGCCGCCGAGGCATGCTCCCGGCGCAGCGCCGTCACAGTCGTCGTAGCCGCCCGGCTCGACTGCGGGAATCGTACAGTCGGGATTGCAGCCGTCGCCTCCATTGTTGTTACCGTCGTCGCACTGCTCGAGGCCTTCGAGTTCGCCGTTGCCGCATTCGTGATCGACGCAAGGCCCTGCCGGGGGGCACTTGTAGTCGCAGTCGACGCGGTATTCGCTCTCCTTCAGCGGCAAGACACTGTCCCACTCGGCCGCGGTGGCGCCGACCTTGGCGGCAGCGAGTCGCACCATGTGGCCGAGCAGCGCCTGGTCGTGGCGGCCGCGGACGAAGGTTGGATCGCCGCCGGCGATCAGGTCGGTGTTGAACAACACCGAGACGCGAATCCCCGGCGGCAGCACGCAGGGCTCGACGTCGAGGATGTTCAGAGCGTTGCCGGTCGTCGATTCGGCATCGGCCACGTCGTCGCGAACGAGACAGCCGATGCCGTTGATGTTGGTGATCGGCGGTTCGGCGGTCTCGAGTTCCCAAGTCATCGCGGCGACGCCGGCGAGCCGGCCGCCATGGAAGTTGAGGGGGTTGTCGTCGTAGGCGGTGAGACCGGGGCCGCCGCGCGCGGAGTCGCGCGGGCTGCCGTCGCGGACCTGGTAGGTGCTGCCGAACTTGGCGAGGGCCAGGGCGTTCATGACCAGGCCGCCGTGCGCCGCCATCACGTCGTAGCTGCGCGAGCCGTAGGAAGCTTTGCGGACGAAGGGAAACGTCCACTGGCCGAGCGCAGCGTCGAACACCGGGTCGGTGACGTCGGTCGCATCCGCGCGCGGGCTGAAGTACTCGGACTCCTGCATGTATTCGGGCAGCTCGTAGGTTCGCGGCCCGCCGCCTTTGCTCTGTCCGAGGTACACCACCGGGCTGCCCGGCGCGTTGACGTCCACGATGCCATCGTTTTCGAGGAAACCGACCAGGTAGTTTTCATAGCTTTGGCCCGTCAGGTCTTCGATGACCTTGCCGAGAACGGTGAAGCCGGCGTTCGAGTAGCGGAAGCGGTTCGCGGCTGGAGTGTCGAAGGGACAGATGCCGGCGAGCCACTGCACCGCATCGTCGACGGTGGGTTCGCCGTAGGCCACGATGCCGAGATCGTTGGCCATGCGGGTGACCGAGCTGATGGTCGGGTCGCCGGGGCCACCAAGCAAGCCGCAGATCTCGCCGGCGGTTCCGAGACAGCCGCCGGTCGTCGGCGCGAAGGCGCGGTTCTGGTTCGGGTTGAAGCCGGCCCGGTGCGCGAGGACGTTGTTGAGCGTCATCAGGCCCCAGCTCGGATGGATCAAGCCGTCGCCGGCGTTGCAGGCCACGCCGGTGCCGGGGATAAGCGCGGGATAGCCGGGACCATAGAAGCCGACGGGCATCTGCAGCGGCACTTCGCCGTTCGGGCCGAGGCCGATGGTGTTGGCGAGGATCGGCAGGATGGGCGTCGACTCGCCGACGGTGCCGCCGCCGAGTGCCACCGGGATCGCCTGGCCGAACAAGTTGCCGCGAAACGCGGCGCGGGTGAACGGCTTGGTCACGCTCGCGACCCGGATCGGGGTACACGGCTGCATGAGTTCGATGTTGAACTCCGGAAGCGAGAACGGTCCACCGATCGTCACGCTGAATTCGCGCAGGCCGTAGCCGCGCAGGCACACGACTTCCTCCTGGTAGGTGATGGCGAGCGTACCGCCGGCGAGGGCGTTGTCCTCCATGTAGGAAAGCATCGCTTCGTCGAAGGCCGCGGCGACCTTGGGGTCGCACGCTCCGGTGACCGGCAAACCAGGCTCTCCCGCGGCCGGACCGCCCGCGACGGTAACGTCGAGGCTGGCGCCGACCGATGCGTCGTTGTCGCAGGTGGCCTCGATGGCGACGTGCTCGACGCGTCCGTCGGTGCTGGATGGAGGGGTATAGGTCACTTGCCGGGATCCGGTCGGATCGGGCGTGAGCGTGCCGCTGCCGCGGCTCAAGCTCCAAGTGAAGTCGGTCGAGCAGTGTGCGCCGTTGGTGAGGGCGACGCCGTAGGTTTGTGCGCCCATGCCGGCGATCAGGTTGTGCGGGCCGCCGATCACGACCGAGTCGCCGCCACAATTTGCATCGAGATCCCAGCCGTCATCGCAGACGCAGCGGATCGACGCGTCGGCGAGGACGCAGAGTCCGTGGCCACCGCAACGCTCGCGTGAGCACGTCGCGCCGAGAGCGCAGGTGCCAGGCGCGATCGCGTCGAAGAGCGGCGCGCACGCCTCGCAGCGCGTGCCGGCGTAGCCCGGTGCGCAAGCGCATGTGCCGCCGTTGTCGTTGTCGACGCAGGTGCCGTTGGCGCCGCAGTCGATGTCGGCGCAAGTCGTGATCGCGACGCAGGCCGGCGCTGGGATCGTGCTGTCCTCGAGATCGCCGGCGCCATCGAGAAGATTGCGCTGGAAGAAGCCGGGCTGGCAGGCGGTGCATCCGGTCGCCGGGTCCCCGTTCGGATCGTTGCAGCACGAACAGACGGGCCCCTCGGGCGTATCGATGCAGGCGCCGTCGTGGCTGCTCGGCGCAACCTCCACCGTTTCGATCGACCGGACGCGAACGCCGAGCGCCTTCAACTCGTCGCGGCCGACGGGGCTGCGCAGGGTATCGCTGCCGGGTCCGCCCGAGATCCTCTCGCCGGATTCGAGTTCGCAGACCGCGCGGATGACGATCAGGTCGTCACCCGGACCGGCACTGACGATGTCCTTGCCCGGACCCGGCTCGAGCATGTCGTTGCCGCCGCCGCCGGCCAGCCGATCGTCGCCGGCGCCGCCAGCGAGAACATCTTCGCCGCGACTTCCGATCAGGCGGTCGTCACCGTCGTTGCCGACGAGGCAATCGTTGTCGCGCGAGCCGCGCAAGCGGTCTGCCGCCGCAGTTCCCTCGACGAGGGCGTGTCCCGGGGGGCAGACAAGAGCCGAGGGAAGGGCGCGGAGCGCGGGCGCGGTGGTTGTCAGCAGGAACGCTGCAACCGTGACGGTTCCGATGGTCGTTCGTAGGGACATGCGGCTTCTTTCTCGCGGCAGATTGTCGACCCGATTGCGCTCGGCCGCCGGCGCTATCGGTGGTGTTCCTTGCCGGGTGGAACCCACCCGGTCTCGTTTGTGGAAGGCGACTTGCCCGAACGAATACAGCAACGCCGCGACGAAGTCGTAAGGGTTTCGTAAAGAAGCGGTAAAGATCCGGCCCGCGCCCGCCGTGGTGATGAATCGGGTCGGCGGCGCGCCGCAGGTTCGTGTCCAGCACTGTGATTTATGGGTAAAGGCCAGCCGCTCGAGCTGCGCTACCCGCGCAACGCCGGCCTCGACCTGCAACTGGCGTGGCGCGCCGGGTCACGGGGACGTCAGCGCCGCCTGTTTTCTCCGGACGTGTGGATCATGCCGCGAATCGGTTTTCGTTGTGCCACTGAAGGTATCTCGCGGAAGGTCGCTCCGACGGATCTCGGCGACGCGCTGGTGAAGGTGTTCCGGGCGGGCGCCCACGAAAGGTGAATTTGATGAAGATTAGGAAGTTTATTGATTTCTTGTAAATTTGGAACACTTTTCTATAAACCGATGCCGTGAACCCCGTATTCAACCCCTACGCGCCGGGTGCTGGAACGCCGCCCCCGGAACTGGCGGGGCGCGACGAACTGCGCGAAATCGTCCGCATCGCCCTTGAGCGCGTGCGGCTCGGCAGGCCCGCGAGGAGCCTGCTGATGGTCGGGCTGCGCGGCGTGGGCAAGACCGTTCTGCTCGACCGGATGCGCGAGGACGCAGAGGCGTCGGGCATCACGACGGTTCGCGTTGAAGCGCCCGAGAATCTATCGCTTCCGGCAATCCTCGCTCCCCGGCTGCGGCAGGCATTGCTGCAGCTCTCGCGCAACGAGAGGGCGAAGGTGCTCGCTCAGTGATCTCTGCGCGCGCTCGCGGGCTTTGCGACCACACTGAAGGTCCGTTACCAGGATATCGAGGTAGGACTCGACTTCGAGCCGGAGCCGGGACTCGCTGACAATGGCAACCTCGAACACGATCTGCAGGCTCTCCTCGAAGCAGCGGGCGCCGCGGCCAAGGCAGCGGCGCCCGTCCTCGCGCTGTTCGTCGACGAGATGCAGTACGTCGTCGAGGACGAGCTCGCCGCCCTGATCACGGCACTGCACCGTGTCGCCCAGCGTCGCCTTCCAGTCATCCTCGTCGGCGCTGGCCTGCCGCAGCTGCCCGGGCGGACGGGCAGCGCGAAGTCCTATGCCGAGCGGCTGTTCGAGTTTCCCGGAGTCGGCCCTCTCGCGCCGGACGCGGCCCGCGCCGCGATCGCCAGGCCGGCAGCAGCCGAAAACGTGCAGATCGACGAGGACGCGCTCGATCGAATCATCCGCGAAACCCAAGGATACCCCTATTTCCTGCAGGAGTGGGGCAAGCACGCATGGGACGCTGCACAGGCGTCGCCGATCACGCTGCGTGATGTCGAACAGGCGGCGAAGATCGCCGTCGCCGCGTTGGATGCGAGCTTCTGCCGGGTACGGTTCGACCGGCTGACACCTCAGGAGAAAAAGTACCTGCGCGCGATGGCGGAGCTAGGCCCAGGACCCCATCGCTCCGGGAGCATTGCCGAGGAGTTGGGAAAGGCAGTCACTGCCCTCGGTCCGACCCGCAGCAAATTGATCGGCAAGGGAATGATCTGGAGTCCGAGTCACGGCGATACGGCGTTCACGGTGCCACTGTTCGACGAGTTCATGCGGCGAATCATGCCGGGCGACGACTGGCGATCATAACCCTCGCTGTTGCTCAAACCCAAATGGACTTCCGTATCACCGCAACCTTCACCGACAGCCTCGGGCGCGTGATCGGCGGCGGCTACACCCTCGACTTCGCGACCCAGGAACCTGGCGTTGGCGCGTAGCCGGCTCACAGGGCTGCGCGCCAACGCGCCCGTCGTGGCCCCGCATCATCGTAGCGGGCCGCGTCTCTCGACATGCCTTCGACTCGTCCTCGTCGACGATTGCATCCTCGCCCTGCGCGCTCTCCGCGGCGAACTCAGCTTGGCGTGCGGTCGCGCTTCGGCTTCCCGGGCTTCGCCTTGGGTTTTGAGCCTGCACTCGGCGGAACGCTCGGACGCGACGGCGCAGCCGCGGCCGGCTTCTCGCGCTTCAGCAAGCGGCGATCGGCGACCGGGGTTTCGTCCGCCGCATCGGCGAGAGTCAGACGCAGCTGTTGGCCCGCCACCCAAACCCGCTTCAGGTGGCGCATGATCTCGCGCGGCATGCCGATCGGCAGATCGACGAAGCTGTAGTCGTCCTGGATGTCGATGCGACCGATGAAGCGACTATCCAACCCCGCCTCGTTGGCGATGGCGCCGACGATGTTGCTCGCCTTCACCCCGTGGCTGTTGCCGACGGCAATGCGATAGCGCACCAACTCGCCGTCCGGCTCCAGTTCCTGGCGCTCGACTCGATCGGCCGCGCGGGCCTTCCGCTCGGGCTTCGCGCGCGGCTCCTCAGCCCGCGGTGCAGGTCCGCGTGCGCTCTCGGGCTTGCGCGGCGGCACCGCTTCGCGCTCGCGTCGCGGTGCAGGAACATGCGCGGGCACCGCCTCCTCGAGCAAGGGGGCCTTCCCCTGCGCGAGCTTCGCGAGCGCCGCGGCGATCTCGATGATCGGCACGTCGCGCTCCTGCGCGTACTGTTCGACCACATTGCGGAATGTGTCGAGGTCGGGGGCATCGAACGCCTCGGTGATGCGCTCCTTGAAGCGGACGATGCGCTGCTCGTTGACGTCGGCGACGCTCGGCGCGGACATCGGCTCGATCCGCTGCCGGGTCGCGCGCTCGATCGCACGCAGCAGATGCTGCTCGCGATGGGTGACGAACAAAATCGCCTCACCGCTGCGGCCGGCGCGCCCGGTACGACCGATGCGGTGGACGTACGACTCGATGTCCACCGGGATGTCGAAGTTGAGCACATGGCTGATGCGGTCGACGTCCAGGCCACGAGCGGCGACGTCGGTGGCGACGAGAATGTCGAGGTCGCCGCTCTTCAAGCGCGCCACTGTGCGCTCGCGCTGGGCCTGGGCGATGTCGCCGTTGAGCGGCGCTGCGCCGAAGCCGCGCGCCTCGAGACGCTGCGCGAGCTCCTCGGTGGCGACCTTGGTCCGCGCGAAAACGATCATGGCGTCGAACGGCTCGACCTCGAGGATGCGCGTCAGCGCATCGAGCTTGTGGACGCCGCTGACCATCAGGAAGCGCTGCCGGGTGTTGGCCGCGGTCGAGGTCTTCGAACGAATCGTGATCTCGGCGGGATTGCGCAGGTGGGTCTGGGCGATGCGCCGGATCTGCGCCGGCATGGTTGCCGAAAACAACGCGATCTGGCGCTCGGCCGGCGCCTTTGCCAGCACCGCCTCGACGTCGTCGATGAAGCCCATGCGCAGCATCTCGTCGCCCTCGTCGAGCACCAAGGTGGTGAGCTGGCTGAGGTCGAGCGTGCCCCGCTCCAAGTGGTCGATGACGCGGCCGGGGGTGCCGACCACGACGTGAGCGCCGCGCCGCAACCCGGCGAGCTGCGGCCCATAGCCCTGGCCGCCATAGATGGGAAGAACGTGAAAGCCGCGCACGTGGGACGCGTAGGTTTGAAACGCTTCGGCCACCTGGATCGCGAGCTCGCGCGTCGGTGTCAGCACCAACGCCTGTGGCCCGAAGCGCTGCAGCTCGAGCCGCGCGAGAATCGGCAGCGCAAAGGCGGCCGTCTTGCCGGTACCGGTTTGCGCCTGGCCGACGAGATCGCGGCCGGCGAGCAAGGCGGGAATCGTCTCGAGTTGGATCGGCGAGGGCGACTCGTAGCCGACATCGGCCAAGCCACGCAGCAGCGATTCGGGCAGGTTGAGATCGGCAAAACCGGGAGGAGCGGGAGGGTTGGTGGTTGCAGCGGACATGTAGAACCTTTTTGGTCGAAATGGGACAAGCGAATCCTCCGCACGCGGAGGTGGCGGCGATTGTGACACGTTTCGCGCAGAAGATCCCACGCGCCGCACACACTCCGCTCGGCGAAGGACAGTCAGCGCTGGAGCACGGACGGATTCGCGCCGACGCGGGCGCACGCCTGGTGCGCCGGGCTGGCGCGCAGTCCCCACGTCATCACCTGGGCGAGCGAGCGCAGCAAGGCGGTGCGTGGCCCGCGCGTGAGGGAGCTGGTGGTCAGGCCGAGTTGCTCGCGCGCCCAACGCGGCAGCAGCTCGATCGCAGCATCGACGATGATCCGCTGCGCCCCCACGGTCGGCAGGAGAAACGGAACATCGCGCACCAGAGTGAGGAACTCGTCGAGCACCGCCGAGGGTTCGAGCCGCAGTGCCATCGCCCGCATGCATGCCTCGGTCGCGGCACGCGAAGTGGGCACGTCGCCGCTGTCGAGGCCGTAGAGCATCGCGCCGTTGGGGCCCTCGGCGTAATACTGGTCCTGGTCGGCCCGGCTGAGCGCGGGGTTGACGAAGCGCCGGTATGCCTGGAGGAAGCCCCACGCTGCGGTGACGTGCACCCAGCGCAGCAGTTCGGGATCGTTGCCGTGGTAGTGTTCGCCGTTGTCGGCGATGCCCTTGACCTTGTCGTGCATGCGGCGCACCCGCGCCGTCAATTCCTCGGCTTGCGCCCGCCCACCGTAGGCGGTGACCAATGCGGCGATGCCGGTGCGCTGCACCCGGCTGAGCGGATCTTTGCGAAAGGTGGAGTGATTCCAAACGCCAGCGCGCACCCGCGGCTCGGCCAGTTCGAGAATCGTCGCGGCGATGCCGCCCACCGCCATCGGCAACGGATTGGCGAAGACGACCCAGGTCAAGCTGCCCGGACCGAAGAAGCCGGGATCGCCCTTCGGCTCCATGAAGTCGAAGCGCGCCAGGTCGCGCGGCGTGGACAGGCGGCTCTTGTAGAGCGTGTCGAGAAACGTGGGGCTCAGGGAAGCAGCGGATCGATTCGTCGTCATGGGCACCTCGGCGTGCGATCGTACCGTCTGCGCATACCACAGGACACGACTGCACTCGCAACCCTCGGACCGACGACTCGGTGACACCAACGGGCAGGCGATCGCCAACGCGCCTAGGAGCCCGTTGAAAACCGATGCGCCCCCAAATTCCGTCATTCACAAGGAAGCGGGAATCCACGATTGGTGCGGGATTCTGGGCCCCCGCGTTCGCGAGGGCGACGGAAGTTCGAGAGATCGACGATCGTAGCTCAGTCGGTGTTGCCGCTGCGCTCGGGCGGCGCCCCGGCGTAGCGTGCGCGCGGCCGAATCGTGCGACCTTCGTCGTACTGCTCGAGCGCATGCGCGATCCAGCCTGCCGTGCGGCCGAGGGCGAGCAGCGTCAGCGGCGCGCCCGCGGGAAGACCGAGAACCCGACACAGCGTCACCACGGCGAAGTCGACGTTGGGCTCATGGCCCATCAGTTCGAGAACCGCGGCAGCGAGGTTGCGCGCGACTTCCAGTTCGCGTGATCGCGCGGCGCGTTTGTCGATGAGTTCGAGGAGCAAGCGCGCGCGCGGATCGCCTTCCGGATAGAGCGGATGCCCGAATCCCGGAATCGCCTCGCCGCGGCGCAGACGGTCGGCAACGGCACGGCGCGCGCCGCCCGGGTTCGCCGCCTCGCGCAACAATGCCTCGGCACGCTCCGACGCGCCGCCGTGCTTCGCGCCTTGCAGCGCAGCGACGCCCGCAGCTACGACCGCGTAGGGCGACGATCCCGCCGAGGCGACACAGCGCGCGGCGAAGGTCGAAGGGCTCAAGCCGTTGTCCGCGTAGACGATCAGCGCCGCATCGAGCAGGGCGCTCGCCTTGCGATCGCGCGGCAGCCACGCCGCCTGCAAGCGGCGGGCGACATCGAGGTCCGCAGCCGGCTCGCGCTCGAGAGCGACCGCCACGAGCAGCGCGACGATCCGCGCCCCGGCGCGACAAACCGCGGCCGGCCGCAAGTCGTAGGCGTTCGATGCGTGCGCGGCGACGATCGGCAATGCGACCTGGAACGCTTCGAGTGGCGGCAGGCCGCGCACCGCGCGCGCAACGGCCGTCCACGCAGCGCGCCCGCCCGGCAACTCCGACGGCGGCGGCACGGCGTTCTCGTCCGCGCACCAAAGGAGTCCCAGGACGCGCGCGAAGGTCGACTCGCGCGCGAGCGCGACGACGTCCTTGCCACGGTAATAGAGGCTGCCGTCGGTGGCGCAGGTGATGCGCGACTCGAGCACGGGGAGGCCCCAGTGAAGCGCGTTCCCGACGGCCTGGGCGGGGTCGCGGCGCACCGACTTGCGCTGCTTGAGGGCGAGGATGTCGGCGGCGACGTAGCGGCGCCGCCGCGTACCGGGCTCGGCGATGGATCGGAGAAAGCCGCGGCTGACGTAGGCGTAGAGCGTGGCGAGCGTGATGCCGAGTTCGGTAGCAGCTTCTGCGGCGGAAAGCGTGGCCTGCATGGCCGTCTCGCTACGATACATTGATGTGTTTATCAAGATTGACGCTGAGGATTGATGCGCCGATAAGGAACGCTGGATCACGAACCCAAGGAGCGATCGAGATGAGTGACATCGCCAAAGGACTCGCCGGCATCGTCGTCGCCGAAACCCGTCTCAGTGAAGTCGACGGCGACGCCGGCTCGCTCGTCATCGGCGGCTACCCCGTCGGCGCGATCGCGCCGCACGCGAGCTTCGAAGAAGTGCTGTTCCTCCTCTGGAACGGTTGCTTGCCGACCCGCGAGGAACGCAACGCGCTGTGCACTTCGATGGCCGCACGGCGCACGCTTCCAGCGGCTACGCTCGATCTCCTGCGCGCCGCCGCGCGCGCCCGCGTCGGCTCGATGGACGCGCTCCGCATGGCAGTCGGCAGTCTCAGCCTGGTCGTCGACGAGCTCGCGGACGGCCAGGCTCCGCTTCTCGACCAGGCCCAGTCCATCGTCGCCCGCATGCCGACGCTCGTCGCCGCCTACGCGCGCCTGTGTGCCGGCCACGAGCTGGTAGCGCCTGAGCCGGAGCTCGGCCACGCAGCGAACTTCCTCTACATGCTCCGCGCCGAGGCGCCGACCGCGGAGGTCGTGCGCGCTCTCGAGACCTACCTCAATACCGTCGTCGACCACGGCATGAACGCCTCGACCTTCACTGCCCGTGTCGTGGTGAGCACGCGCTCGGATCTCGTCTCGGCGATCGTCGCCGCTGTCGGAGCGCTCAAGGGTCCGCTGCATGGCGGTGCGCCCGGACCGGCACTCGACATGGTCTTCGAGATCCGTTCGCGGCGCGCGGCCTCGGGTCGCGGCCTGCGCGACGAGGCAGTGAATTGGGCGCGTGAGGTCGTCGCCCGCAACGAGCGGATCATGGGCTTCGGGCATCGCATCTACCGGGTGCGCGATCCGCGCGCCGCCGTTCTCGCCGCCGCCTCGCACCAACTCTTCGCGGGCGCCGCCGACGCTGCGTTGTACGCTGACGCGCGCGAAGTCGAGCAGGGAATTCTCCAGGTATTGCGCGAGCACCGGCCCGAGCGGCGCCTCGACACCAACGTCGAGTTCTACACGGCGCTGATCCTCCACGGAGTCGGCCTGTCGACCGAGTTGTTCACGCCGACGTTCGCCATCGGGCGCTGTGGCGGTTGGACGGCGCACTGCCTCGAGCAAATCGCGGAGGACACGTTGATCCGGCCGCAGTCGGCCTACACCGGTGCCCGCTGGAGCACCTGGGTCCCGGCAGAGGCACGCGCGTGACGCCGCCCGGCCGCTACCCTGGCGCCGTCACCCCGACGTCGACAGGGTTAGTTCGACCGGAACCGGGGTACGGCCTTTCTCCACGGTTTTCGCCTTTACGCGGAAGAGTTGTTCGCGCGGCACGCCGCGGGCAAGCAACGCGTCGCGAATGACGAGCGAGCGCTGCCGGCCCAGTTCCACGACTGCGCTCGGGCTGACTTCGCTGCGTTCGAGCAGGGCCGCCTCGGCGCGGCCGGCAAGGTCGGCGTCGGACTCGCGGCTCGTCGCCGCCAACGGTTGACCGAATTCCTCTTCGTAGCGGGCGAGCAGCAGGCGCTGGCGCGTCGCGGAATCCATCTCCAGGCGCCGCCCGCCGAGCGCGGCTGCTGCGAGGCCCTCTTCCGCCAGCCAGACCTGCTGCAGTTGCGCATCGAGTCCGGCGCGCGCCAACGCCGGCGCGTCGGTTGGGGTATCGGCGACGCCACGAATCTCGAGCTGCAGTCCAGGTCGCGCGCTCAGTGCCTTGGCGAGGCCGTCGATCTTCTTCTCTTCGTCTCCGACGAGATCGGCGCTACCGGCGGCAAATTCGATCTTGCTCAGCTCGTCGGCTCCGATGCCCACCACCGATCCGAGGATCGAGAAGGGCGACGTCACCGCTCGCTGCAGGATGTTGGTGAAGGTGCTCAGGATCGCCCCACGCAGCGTGAATTGCGGGTCGTTGACGTCGCCGCGCACCGGCACATTGAGCGCAATTTTGCCCTTGCCGTCACGTAGCACCGCGAGCGCCAGCTTCACCGGCATGGTCGTCGCGTCAGCGCTCTCGACGCGTTCGCCCAACGAGAACCGCTGGGCGACGACGTCGTTTGCACCGACGAGCGTCATCTTGTCGAGACGATAGGCCAACTCGAGCGTCAGCTTGCCCTTGTCTACACCGTAGCCGACGTAGCGTCCGACGTACGGGGTGACCGCCTTGAGGTCGTACCCGGAGAGGCGAACCTTGACGTCGGTCGGTTCCGCGTGACCGGGCGGGCTGATCGTCCCGCTGATGCTGAGCGGCGCATCGTCGTCGACCTTGGCGCTGAGATCGACGACGATGCCGCCGAGATCGTCGAAGCGCAGCCCGTCCAGCTGCACCTGCAACTCGTCGAGGCTCGTCGTGAAGTTCGGCCGCACGGATCTGTCCGTGAATTCGACCGTGCCGCCGCTCAGCCGAACCGCACCGATGTGGATGCGCATTCCCGCATCCTGCGCTTCGCTCGGCGGGGGCGCGGCACCCTCGCCCGCAGCGGCCGCCGTCGTCACGACGACACGATCGATCGTCAAGTTGCCTTCGTCGTCGAGACCGACCACGGCGTAGGGATCGACGACTTCGACGGTCTCGATCGCCAGCGTCGCTGCGCCGGTATCGAGCGCGACTCCATTCAATCCGAGGCGCTGCCAGCGCAGCAGATCGAGCGGCTGTTCCGGCTCGCGCAAAGCGAGGTCGAGAATCTCGAGCGAACCGTCGTAGCGAACGGTCGTCGCACCGTTCTCGCCGATGCCGATGGCGACGGTGCCATCGGCGCCAGCCGCGCCGGAGGGGATCGTCAAGCGAGCGAAGGGGCTGACATAGCCTTGGAATGCGGGCAACGGCAGGCCGGAGGCTTTGATCGTTCCCTGCACCGAGAGGGGTTCGAGTTGCGTCTCCAGGGCGAGCGCAAGGTTGCCGCCTTCGCCGACGGCAACGACGGCATCCACCGTGAACGCTTCGCCCGGTGTGGTGGTGACGCCGGTGAGCTCGACGTCGATTGGATCGAGACTCAGTTCGAGCGGCGGCTCCACCGAATGATCGGCGAAAGCGACGGCAAAGTCGCTGAGATCGATCGCGTCGATCGAAACTTTCCAGGTGGAATCAGGCGCTGTCGCGTCTGCGGGCTCCTCGGCGGATGGCTCGGCTCCGGGGAAGATGCGGTCGAAGTTGGTCTTGCCGTCTGCATCCAAGGACACATTGAGATTTCCGCCCTTGAGCGCGACACGGCCGACGCGAACGGTTTCGCCGGCAACGTCGATCGCGACGCCGTCGACGGCGACGCTGTCGAGTGCGACGAGGTGCGATTTCACGCCGCTGGCGCTGACGCTGATTGTCCGCACGCGGAGGTTGCCGTCGGCGAGTTTGACGACGATCGCGTCTCCTTCTCGCTGCAGTTCGTACTTCGTCGCGACGTCGACGCTACTGACGGCGAGGTCGAGCGGCAGGCTGCCGCGCACGTAACGCCACAGCCGCGCGAGACTGAGGTTGGCGAGGTGGATTTCACCCGACGACTGCAATGGGTTGATGGTGACGAAGCCGTTCCATTCGAGCTTTTCGCCGGTCGGAGCGGTGGCGGAGAGTGTATACGGACTTTTGCTGTCAGGACGCGTGCTGAGGTCGACGAGGCTGAGTTCGAGCGGGCCGAGTTCGAACTCGAACGGCTCCGCCACGGAATCGTCGCGAAACCCGACACGGACGTCGATCAAGTCGAGCTTCTTCACGGTGATCGGCGGCCACGCGAACGACGCATCTTCTTCCGTCGGCGCGGGCTCGGCGGCGACGGGTTCCTCCGGGCTCGCGCCGAGGGCGGCCAGGTTCAAGTCTCCAGCCGCGTCGACGTGCGCGTGTAGCCGCAGCCCGGCGAGGCGCACGTCGTCGAGCACGACGGCTCGCTTCCACGCCGATGCCAGGTCCAAGTCGACGAAGAGTTCCCCCGCCTCGACCATGGGGCTACCGTCGACGTCGGCAAGACGGAAGTCTTCCACCGCGACCGACAGCAAGAACGGGTTGATCCTCATTGCGCCGATTTGCGCGTCACGGCCCAGCGCCGCCTTCGCCGCGGCGGCTATCTGGGCCGGCAACAGCAGCGGCAAAACGACGAACCCGACGAGCGCGTAGAGTCCGACCAGCCCAATCAGAACGGCAAATGTCTTGCGCCATCGCGACGCCGGCCACAGCACGGAGCGAAGACTCATCCTCCTTTGGCTATCATATTGCTCGCGCGGATCGACCCCACCTGGAGCAACACGCGTGCGTGCGAACTTCAGTCGCAGGCGCCCAGGCGCTTTCCGGTCCAGGTTTGGGACATATTCATGCCGGTGCCCATGTTGGGCATGTTGGGCATATTCGGCATCTTGGGCATCTCCATGGTCATGTCCATCTTGCCCGCAGCGCTGTCGCCGTCGCCGGTGAAGGTGCCCTTGCCGCGCATCTTCATCTTCATGTTCGCGTCGCCTTCACATTCGATCTCGAAATTCAGCGAGTTGCCGCTTTCCGTCTTACTGAGAACCTTGCAGCGGCCCTGCTCGACGATCGACGCGAGCGGATCGGACTCGGCTTCTTCCTTGGTGATGCACTTCGTCTCGGATTGCTGCGTGGGCTCCGGCGACATCGACATCACCACCGTCGTATCGAATTGCCACTTGCCGGGGTTGAGATCCGGGCCGGCGGCCAGCACCAGGCTCGGGCACAACGTCGCTGCAGCGATGATTGCAAATGTCTCGATGGTCTTGTTCATGGTTCCTCCTCGTTCAGGGTTGCGAGATGTCCCAATGTGCCCCAGGGCCTCGCGCGCGGCAACGGCAAACACGAGCGTGGCACCACCGCTTGAATCCGGCCGGGACGTTGACGATAAGTTGACCCGGTGAAGCCCAAGGTATTTATCGACGGCGACGTCGGCACCACCGGTCTGCAGATCCGCGCCCGCCTCGAGGCCCGCGGCGACGTCGAGCTGCTGCGCGTTGCGCATGAACATCGCAAGGACGCAGGGCATCGGGCTGCGCTTCTCAACGCCTGCGACGCGGCGATTCTGTGTCTGCCGGACGACGCGGCGCGCGCGGCGGCGGCGCTCGTCACCAACCCGATGGTACGCCTCGTCGACGCGAGTAGCGCGCACCGTACCCACCCCGACTGGGTATACGGACTGCCCGAACTCGACCGTGGCCAGCGCGACGCCATTCGCGCGGCGAAACGGGTTTCGAACCCGGGCTGCTACCCGACCGGCTTCGTCGCCCTGGTGCGGCCGCTCGTCCGTGCCGGCCTGCTGCCAGCGGGGCAGCCGCTGACGCTGCACGCCGTTTCGGGCTACAGCGGCGGCGGACGGGGCATGATCGAGCGCGTCGAGATGCCCGAAATGGCGGATGATCCGATTCGCGACGCCTACCGAACCTACGCCCTCGGCCTCGAGCACAAGCACGTCGACGAGATGCGCCAGTACGCGCTCCTCGACAATCGGCCGCTGTTCGTGCCGAGCATCGCGCGCTTCCGCCAGGGCATGTTGGTGCATGTACCGCTACAGCTTTGGGCGTTGCCGGGAACTCCGAGTGTCGTCGCGATCCACGCGGCGCTCGCGGCAGCGTATGCCGGCGAGCCTTTTGTCGAGGTCATGGCCCCGGCCGCCTGTGCCGCGCTCGATCACATCGAGCCCGAGGCGCTCAACGGCACCAACCAGATGCGGCTCTTCGTCTGCGGCAATGAGAAGCGCGGCCAGGCGGTGCTCGTCGCCCAGCTCGACAATCTCGGCAAGGGGGCGTCCGGCGCAGCCGTGCAGAATCTCAACCTGATGCTCGGGCTTCCCGAGGGCGCCGGCGTGAACGAACCGGCGCTGGCGTAAGGCTACGTACGCCGGCCATGGCGGCTTGCATCCACCGATGACCCCCGGCCCGCGGCCCGAGCCGACACCGCTGGGATCCGTGCCGCCGCACGAGCGGCGCAATCTCTGGGTCGTCTGCGCGACTCAGTTCCTCGTCCTCGCCGGGATGACGGCCGTCTTGCCGCTCCTGCCGCTCTACTTGCAGGATCTCGGGATCACGGACGCTGCACCGTTGCTCTGGTGGACTGGCGCGCTCGGTGCCGCACCGTTTCTGGTCGCGGTATTCGCCACGCCGGTGTGGGGTGCGGTCGCGGATCGCTACGGGCACAAACCGATGGTCATCCGCTCGCTCGTCGGCATCGGCGTAGCGAGCGTCGGCATGGGCTTGTCGACGGGGCCGGCGACGCTGCTCGGGTTCCGCGGGCTGCAGGGCGCGGTGAGCGGTGTGTTCCCAGCGGCCATGGGGCTGTTGACATCGTCGACCCCGATGGCACGCGTCGGCCGGTCGCTGGCGTTGTTGCAGACCGCGCGTTCTACAGGGGCACTGTCGGGACCGCTCCTCGGCGGGCTCGCCGCGGATCTCATCGGTATCCGGCCGTTGTTCTTCGTCGTTGGTGGATTCGGTTTTGCGATGGCGCTGCTGTCGGCTTACGTGCTGTACGAAGGTCCGCGCGCGGCGACGCCGGCCGGTGAGCAGCCGGGGTACATCGGTTGGGGCGATTTACTGCGCCAGCCGCGGCTGCGGGCGATGTTGATCCTGCTACCGCTATTCCAGCTGGTCGTCGTGACATCCTGGCCGGCGCTGGCGCTCTACGTCGCGGAGATCGGCGTGGCGCCAGCGGCACTGGCGACGACGACGGGCCTCGTCGTGTTCGCCGCTGGACTTCCGGCCAGCCTGACCGCGACGACGTGGGCGCGCTACGGCGAGCGCTTCGGCTTGGAACGTTTGCTGATCGCCTCGATGCTGCTCAGCGGCGTGACGAACGCCGCGGTGGGCTTTTTGTCGACGCGGCTCGATGTGCTGCTGGGACTGCGAGTTCTGAGCGGCGTGGCGATGGCGGGCTTCGTGCCGTTGGCCTTCGACTGGTTGAACCGCGAGGCCCCGGCCGAGGCCCGCGGCAGGGTAGCGAGCCTGGGGTCGACGACGCTCATGATGGCGAGCGTGGTCGGGCCGCTCGTGGCGAGTTGGCTCAGCATCCACGTCAGCCTGGCGTCGACGTTCTGGGCGCCGGGCCTGCTGTTGGTCGCGATCGGCGCTGGGTGGTGGTTGGTGTTCGCTCGGCAACGCGCGAGGACGAGACGCGATCGCGACTAGCGGGGGCGCGGCCTGCGAAAATCTCCCTGGGGCACCGCCCCGTTAGGGCTGGTAACGCGTGAAAGGTTCCAATCACGACCCAGCACGATCCTCGGTAACACAATCTTCACGTTCGCTCCGGTTCGCTGCCGGCCGCATCGGCGGTAGAGTCGCGTGCGATGAATACCTCGAACGCCGTAGCATCCCTCTTTCGCTTCGCCGACGACGGCGAAACCGTAGCGGCCGGAACCCCGGTCTTTCGTCAGGGCGAGCCCGGGGATTGCATGTATGTCGTGCGCACCGGCGAAGTCGAAATCAGCGTTTCCGGCAAGACCGTCATGCAGATCGGCCCCGGCGGGGTATTCGGCGAACTCGCGCTCGTCGACACCGGCGCGCGCAGCGCCACGGCCACCGCCTCTGTGGCAACCACGCTGGTTCGCGTCGACGCGCGTAAGTTCCAGTTTCTCGTGCAGCAGCACCCATTCTTCGCACTCGAGGTCATGAAGCTGATGGCCGAGCGATTGCGCCATATGAACGAACTCCTAGCGCCCGCCTGAGGGCCGCGTCGCCGGCACGAACGCTACCGCATCTGCGGCGGCAACTCCGGCCATTCGGCCGGCCACGTCGCGGGATCCTCGGCCGAATCCACCCGCAGCGGGCGAAATGGCGTTGCGCAGTTGCTCCTTGTGGTACCTTGCCGTAGCGTTTGGTGGGCTGCGTCGCTACCAATTTGGGGTCGGCCCGCGGTGGCCGAATGCCTGACGAAGGAGGACCTGACTCCGTGACCGAAAACCGAGAGACCTACTTCAACCTGAACTCCGCACCGATGCTGTTGTTGCACCTGGCCCCTGTGGCGGCGATCTGGACGGGAATCAACCGCTGGGATGTCGCGCTGTTGCTGGTGACCTATTGGCTTCGCATGTTCGCGATCACGGGCGGCTACCACCGCTACTTCGCGCACCGGACGTACAAGACCAGTCGGGCGTTCCAGTTCGTCCTGGCGTTCATCGGCGGCACGGCGACGCAGAAGGGGGCGCTGTGGTGGGCGGCGAACCACCGCTGGCACCACCGCCACGCCGACGACCCGCAGGATGTGCACTCGCCGCTCCAGCGCGGTTTCTGGTACTCCCACATCGGCTGGATCATGTGCTCGACGCACGATCGGACCCGCGACGAGTTGATCCGGGATCTCTGGAAATTTCCGGAACTCCGCTTCCTCAACCGCTTCCACTTGCTCCCGCCATTGGCGCTCGCGATCGCAACGTACCTGATCGGCGGGTGGAGCGGACTGGTGTGGGGCTACTGTGTCAGTACAGTCGCCGTCTGGCACTCGACCTTCTTCATCAACTCGCTGGCGCACGTCTGTGGCAAGCGCCGCTATCTGACCACGGACACGAGCCGCAACAACTGGGCTCTGGCGTTGCTCACGCTCGGCGAGGGTTGGCACAACAACCACCACCACTACCAGTCGGCGACGCGCAACGGATTCTACTGGTGGGAAATCGACGTCACCTACTACGTTCTTGCGCTGTTCCGTGCAGCCGGGCTCGTCTGGGGCTTCCGCCGCGTGCCGGAACACGTGAAGCGCGACACCATCCATGTGCGCCACGCAGCGATGATGGAGTCGGCCCACGATCGCTGGGAACGGGCGCTCGCCCGCTTCGAAGCGGCGCGGAGCGAAGCCCGCGATGGCTGGGCACGACGGGCCACGGCACGTGTGGACGACGCGTGCCAGCGTGCGACCAAGCGCTTCGACGAGGCGCGTGCCGAGGCGCATCGTAAGTGGGATGTCGCATTGGCGTACCGCGAAGAGATGCGCGGCGCGATGGGCCGAGGTTGGGCTGCGGCAGCAGCGGCCTTCGAGGCGTCCGTCGACGACGCGGTGGCGACGCTCGATGCGATCGCAGCGCCCAATTCCGGCGCGTCAGCCGGCTGACGCGGGGCAGCGCAGATTCCCGGCGGCGTATACTGCCCGGCACGCACTCGTTGACCTGCGGGCGACCGGCTTCGTATCGTGCGCCGCATGAGCGAGCTGTTTCATTCCCGCGATGAGGTGTACGTCGGCCGCGACGCCGGCGGGCGCACCTACACCATCGACTCCGCCACGATCGCCACGTATGCCCGCGGCACGGACGACGACACCGCGCTGTACCGCGAGCCGTCCTTCGCCGCGGCGCCGGTCGCGCCGGCGCTGCTGTTCCACTCGGAGGTCTACAAGGATCTCGGCTGGTACTTGCCGAATCTCATCGGCAACCTGCACGCGGCGCAGGAGTGGCAGATCTTCCGGCCGATGTTGCTCGGCGACGTCGTCCGCAGCCGCTCGACCGTGGTCGAGCGCTACCGCAAGCGCAATCGCGACTACATCGTCAACGAAGTCGTCTTCACCGACGCCGAAGGCCGGTGGCTGCAACGCAGCCGCACGCACCAGAGTTTCCTGATCGACGAGGGTGCCGAAGGGATCATCGTCGACAAGGAGAGGGAGAAGCGCCCGGACCGGGTCTTCGACGTTGGCGCCGGGGACGGTGAGACTCTGGCGCCGCTGGCGAAGACGATCACGCTGGAAATGTGCCAGGCGTTTTCGGGACCGGTGCCGACCTACCACACCGACCGCGAGATCGCGCGCGCCTTCGGCTTCCCCGACGTGGTCGTACAGGGGATGATGTCGGTCTGCTTCGTCTCCGAGCTGATGACACGGGCGTTCGGAGCGGGCTGGTTCTATGGTGGCCGGCTCGACGTCAAGCTCGTCAATGTCGTGTGGCCCGACGACCAACTCGCCGTACGCGGCAAGGTCGTTGAGGAAGTGCGCGAGGGCCGCAAGACGCGCGTGCGGGTCGAGGTTTGGTGTGAGAAGCCGGATGGGGTCAAGGCGGTCGTCGGCAGCGCCAGCGCGTTGCGCTGAGACGCCCATGTATACGCGGCCGTTGACGCGGGTCGGCAACCTCCTTAGCGTCACCGCATGATCTTTTTATCGATCTGCCTCGCGCTCGCGGCCGTGGTTCTGTACGTGCAATCGCCGGAGCAACTGATCTATTCGAGCCACCCGTTGCCCGTATACGCGCTGCTGTTCGTTGCGGCGATCGCTGCATGGCGCGGCAAGCCAGGTCGCGGTCGGATCGCGTTGCTGGTGATCGTCGCGACGCTCGTCGCAGCCATCTTCTACGTCCACTCGGTGCGCAGCAGCACCAGCGGCGGCTCGCTCAACATCGCCGTCGGCGACCGCTTTCCCGAGGCGTCGCTGCCGACCTCGACCGGCGCGACATTCTCGACGACGGAACTCCGCGGCCGCAGCGCCGCGCTGTTCCTTTTCTATCGCGGCGATTGGTGTCCGTTCTGCCGCACCGAGTTGAGCGCACTGAACGACTATTACGGCCGCCTCCGCACAGCCGGCGTCGAGCTGTTCGCGGTCAGCGTCGATCCGCCCGACGTCTCCGAGAAGTTGCGCGAGCGCCTCGGCGTCCCGTTCACGTTCCTCGCGGACACCGATGGCTCACTTCTCGATGTACTCGGCATTCGCCACCGCGGCGGCCACGCCGGCGAAGACATCGCGTATCCGGCGCAGATCCTCGTCGACCGCGACGGCATCGTGCGCTGGACCTTCCGCGCCGACTCGTACCGGCAGCGCGCCCACCCGGACGAGATTCTCGAAGCGATCGCGGCGCTCGCGGGGTGACCAGCGATGACGACCGCACGACTCTATTTCCTCCGGTTGAACGATCGGCCGCTCAGGCGAGATCGCTGCCCGGGATCCACACGCCGTGGAAGCCGTGTGGCACGCGGCGCGGCATGCGGATCTCGGCGACCGGTCCGTCCGCGACGTGGAGCGCGTTCAGAATGACTAGATCGCTCACCTGCTGGGCGTGATCGAAGACGAAGCTGAGCAGCCAGCCCTCGCCCTCGCCGGCCCCCGACGGGACGAAGAAGGCTTCGTTGGCATGTCGCGTGGCCCCGGGACTCCAGCTCTCGACGTTTCCCGTTTCGTAGTCGAGCGCGACGATGCCGCCGAGATCGACGGTGTCCGGGTTCTCACGAGTATCGAGCAACCAGCCGTAGCGGTGGCGTCGGCCCGAGTAGCGGCGATCGTGCGTGGGGATCTCCCACTCCTCGGCGAAGGCGACCTCGTCGCGGAAGGAGAGCTGCGCTCCCGCCGTATCGATGCGCCAGCGGTGCACCCCGAGCGGCGCATCGCCGAAGGTCTCTCCCGCGAACATGTAATCGTGGCGGCATACGTCGACGACGATCTCACTGCCATCGCGAAACGCATTGATCTCGTGGAAGACGTAGCACGGCTCGATCTCGACCCAGCGAATCTCGCTGGCGCTACCGCCGAGCGGCATCACGCCGAGTCGTGCACCGTAGGTCGGATCCCATGCGAACGGATTTGCGGAACCCGCGAGCGCGTCTTCGAGCGAGAACACAACCGGCAGCTCCCAGAAGACGACGTCGCGGTCGGTGATGGCGAACGAGTGGATCATCGTCGGCTGGGCGACGTCGACGACTTGGGTATGCACGATCGCACCGGTCGGATCGATGACGTGGTAGGTCAAGTAGGGAGGCAGAAACCAGTAGCCGAATGCATGCATGTTGCCGGTCGCCGGATCGATCTTGGGGTGGGCCGTGAACGAGGTATTGAGCTTCCCGCGGAAGTTGAGGACTCCGAGGGTTGAGAGATCGCGCGGATCGATCCGGTAGGGGAAGCCGACCTCGCCCGAGGTGATCAGGCGACCGGCGTGATACACCGCGCTGACGTTGCTCTGGTTGTTGCCGCCGAGCGGCGGCAGACCGCTGTTGAAGCCGAGTCCCTGCTCGAAGAGGGGCGTTTTCACGAAGCGGTTGCGGTACCAGACCGGGCTGCCGTTCTCGAAACGCACGCCGTGAACCATGCCGTCGCCGAAGAACCAATGCGGCGAGTCGGAGTTCCGCGGGTTCGATCCGTTGCGGACATACAAACCGTCGAGCCCTGCGGGTACTTGCCCGCGGATTGGGAAGTCGGTGGCGAAGGTCTCCTCGAGCACCGGCTCGAAGCCGTTCTGCAGCCACCAAGGGGTGCTCGGATCGGTTGTCAGTAGGCTGGATTCCGCTGCGGCAGGACCGCTGCCGCCGTCGCCGCAGCCGCTCCACAGCGCTCCCGATGTCGCCCAGCCGGCCGTGGCCAGGGCCGAAGCCTGGAGAAACTGTCGGCGGCTGAGCCGAAGGTTGGGATTCTTCGCTTGTGAGCTGACCGTCTTCATGTGAACACCTCGCGTCGTCGGAGTGGATCAGGCCTGACGCTTTAGTCGACTCGCGCGCGATTGCACAACCCCGGATCCGGTTCGAACCGGCACTTCGTGCGCCACGGCAGCCACCGTCGAGATCTTCTGAAGCGCTGGCGCTGGACGATTCGACCCACCGTCTTATAAGAACGACGCTTGGCCACGCACCCTACCAATGTCACTGTCCTGCGCCGCTCGCGGCGGTCCGGCATCGATGCACGCGCGGTCCGCGTCGATGCCGAGCGCGTGCTCGCAGCGCTGGGCGAACCCGGGACGGAACTCGCGATCAGCCTCGTCAGCGACGCCGAGATCCACACGCTCAACCGCGACTATCGCGGCAAGGACCAGCCGACGGACGTGCTCGGGTTCGCGATGCGCGAAGGCGAGCCGACGCCCGACGGCGAGGACGTTCTCGGCGACGTCGTCATCTCGCTCGACACCGCCGCGCGCCAGGCCGCAGAGCGCGGCGTCACTCTTGCCAGCGAGGTCCGCGACCTGCTCATCCACGGCATCCTGCACCTCCTCGGCTACGACCACGAGGTCGGAGCGAACGAATCGCGGCGGATGAAGGCGAAGGAGCGCTGGCTGCGGCGCGTGCTGGAACGAGCCGATTCGCTTTGAGGTGCATCACGCCTTGGTTGCCGCCACCACGTCGCCGCGCGGCAACGACACGGAGACGGTCGTACCGCGACCAACTTCGCTCTCGATGTGCAGTGTACCGCCATGCGCTTGGACGATGTGCTTGACGATGGCCAGACCGAGACCCGTACCACCCAAGGCGCGCGAGCGCGCTTTGTCGACGCGGTAGAAGCGCTCGGTCAACCTTGGCAGGTCGCGGCTTGGAATGCCGATGCCAGTGTCCGCGACGCGGATCTCGATCCATGGCCCAGCTTCGAGCTTGCGGCCGGCGACGGGCGGCGCCTCGTCCAACACCCGTGCACTGATCACCACTTCGCCTCCCGGCTCGGTGTACTTGACGGCGTTGTCGACGAGGTTGACGAGGATCTGGGTCACGCGGTCGGAGTCGGCGACGAACGGCGGAATGTCGGCAGGAAGCGCGCGGCGGATGGTGACGCCGCCCTTCAGGGCCTTGTTGCGGACGACCTCGAGCGATGCGTCGACGACCGGGCCGAGTTGCATTTTCGCGCGCTGCAGGGCGACGCGGCCGAATTCGAGATCGGAGAGGGCGAGCAAATCGTCGGTCAGCCGTGACAGGCGCTCGGAGTGCCGTTCGATGACGCGCAGGAACTTGTCGGCCCGCTCCGGGTCGTTGATGGCGCCGCTGCGCAGCGTCTCGGCATAGCCACGTACGGCGGTGAGCGGCGTGCGGATCTCGTGCGAGACGTTGCCGACGAAGTCACGCCGCGTCGCCTCGAGCCGCTTGAGTTCGGTGACGTCGTGGAAGACGAGAATGTAGAGCTGGGGGTCGCCGGCGCGGCTCGGGATTTCGGTTGCGGTGACCTGGTAGAACTCCTCCCGGTCGCCGCGCTTGAGGGTGATCTCGCGCTTCACGGGCGCGGTGTGGTGGTCGACGGAGAGGCCGCGGACGAACTCGGCGAGGTCGGGATCGCGCGACAAGCTGATGAGGAGGCGGCCGACGAGGCTGGCGTCGCCGCCGCTACTGAAGATCTCCTCGGCACGCTGGTTGCTCAGCTGGATGGCGCCGCTCGGATCGATGACCAACACCCCCTCGACCATGCCGCTGAGAATCGCCTGCAGCTTGCTCTTTTCTTCGCGCACGCTCTCGAGCCGCGAACTCAGCGTGCGACCCATGCCGACGAGGTTGCGTTCGAGGCGGCCGAAGGCGTCTTGATACGGTTCGAGGTTCGCAACTTCGCGTTCCTCGACGAGGGCCATCGAGAACTCGGTGAGGCGACCGACGCGGCGCTGCAGCGTGTTGGCCAGCAGTACCGCCGCGGCGATTCCGACCGTGGCCGCGATCGCAACCCCGATCCAGGTGATCTGATCCGCGGCAGCCAGGGCGAGCAGGCTGACGACGTACGGAATCGACAGGCGGACGAGGAAGCTACGCGTCCAGAGCACGTTCGTTGAACTTGTAGCCGACGCCGCGGACGGTGACGATCAGCTCGGGATTGGCGTCGTCGCGCTCGATTCGCTTGCGCAGCCGGCGGACGTGGACGTCGACGGTGCGTGGCTCGACGTGGGTATCATGGCCCCAGACGAGGTCGAGCAGTTGCAGCCGGTCGTAGACGCGGTTCGGCGAGGTGACGAAGAAGCGCAGCAATTCGAACTCGCGCAACGACAGGTCGACCTGGGCGCCGCCGAGAAACACTTCGTAGGTGTCGAGGTCGAGGCGCAGGCGACCCTTTTCGTAGACCCGCGCCGAGGGCTCGGCATCGGGATGTTGGGTGCGGCGCAGCACGGCGCGGACGCGGGCGATGAGTTCGCGGACGCTGAAGGGCTTGATGACGTAGTCGTCGGCGCCCATTTCGAGACCGACGACGCGATCGGCCTCGGACGACTTGGCGGTGACCATGACGATCGGCAGACGCACGGTGGCGACATCGGCGCGCAGGCGTTTGCACACCTCGACGCCGGGCATGCCGGGCAGCATCAGGTCGAGGATGACGAGTGCCGGCCGCTCGCGTTTTACGAGTTGCAAGGCGCGTTCACCGTCGGCGACGGTGCTGACGGCGTAGCCCTCGCGTTCGAGGTTGTAACGCAGGAGTTCGCTCAGGTCCTCTTCGTCTTCGACGACGAGGATGGTCTCCCGATCTCGGCCCATCAAACTTCCTTGGGAATCTTGTCGAGGTGGCGGATGCTCTTGCCGGTCACCATGAAGACGACCATGGAGGCGATGTTGGTTGCGTGGTCGCCGATGCGCTCGACGGACTTGGCGATGAACATCGCCCGCAGGCAGCGGCTGATGCTCTCGGGGTTCTTGAGCATCGAGGAGAGGAGGTTGCTGAAGAACTGTTCGTTGGCCTTGTCGATGATGTCGTCTTCGCGGCAGACGGTCAGGGCCAGGCTGACGTCGCCGCGGTCGTAGGCGTCGAGGCTCTGGCGCACCATGCCTTCGGCAATATCGGTCATCCTCGGCAGATCGATCGCGTATTCGACGGTCGCCTCGCGGTTGAGTTCGAGCACGCGCTTGCAGATGTTGACGACGATGTCGCCGATGCGCTCGAGGTCAGCGGTGATGCGCTGGGTCGTGGTGATCAGACGCAAATCGCCGGCGGTGGGCTGATGCAGAGCGAGAATACGCAGACAGAGATCGTGGATCTCCTCGTCCATCCGGTCCGGTTCGTCGTCGGCGGCGATCGTCGACTTGGCGAGCTCGTCGTCGCGGCGCTCGAACGCCCGTGTCGCATTGGCGATCTGGCGCTCGATCAGCCCGCCCAGCGCGAGGACGCGGCTGTGGAGATCGCGCAAATCGGCTTCGTACTGAGGATCGGTATGTGCTCGCGCTGTCGGCATCGTCGTCATCCGAACCGCCCGGTGATGTAGTCTTCGGTTTCCTTCTGGGTGGGGTTGGTGAAGATCTGCTCGGTCGGTCCGAACTCGATCAGCCGACCGAGGTAGAGAAACGCGGTGTAGTCCGACACCCGCGCCGCCTGCTGCATGTTGTGGGTGACGATGACGATCGTATAGCTGTCCTTGAGCTCGTGGATGAGGGCCTCAATCCGCGCCGTGGCGATCGGGTCGAGCGCCGAGCAGGGCTCGTCCATGAGGATCACCTCCGGCTCGACGGCGATGGCGCGGGCGATGCAGAGGCGTTGCTGTTGGCCGCCCGAGAGACTGAGGGCGCTGTCGTGGAGGCGGTCGGCGACTTCGTCCCACAGTGCCGCGCTGCGCAGGCTGCGCTCGACGATACCGTCGAGCACCGAACGGCTGCGTTCGCCGGAGATCCGCGGGCCGTAGGCGATGTTCTCGTAGACCGACTTGGGAAACGGGTTGGAACGCTGGAACACCATGCCCACGCGCTTGCGCAGCTCGGTCACGTCGACGCTCGGGTGGTAGAGATCGACGCCGTCGAATTCGATGTTGCCGGTGATGCGCACCCCTTCGATCAGGTCGTTGAGGCGATCGAAGCAGCGCAACAGGGTCGACTTGCCGCAACCCGAAGGGCCGATGAAGGCGGTCACCCGGTTGCGCGGGATGTCGAGAGTGATGTTGCGCAGGGCGAGGGCGTCGCCGCCGTAACTCATCGACAGGTCGCGGACGGCAATCACCGACTCGGCTGCGGGAGCCGACCGGAAATCGGTCTTCAGAGCACGGGCTGCGGAGATACTCATCGCTTCGTTCAGAACACTCCTGTCGAAAACCTTCGCTTTAGACGGTTGCGTAGCATGATAGCGGCTAAATTGAGAGCCACAATGATGACGACGAGAAGCAAAGCGGTGGCGAAAACCATCGGCTTGGCCGCCTCGACGTTCGGTGACTGGAAGCCGACGTCGTAAATGTGGAAGCCGAGGTGCATGAATTTGCGCTCGAGGTGGAGAAAGGGCCAGGTGCTGTCGAGAGGAAGAGTCGGCGCTAGCTTCACCACTCCGGTGATCATCAACGGCGCGACCTCGCCCGCGCCGCGCGCCATCGCCAAGATCAATCCGGTCAGAATTCCCGGCAACGCGTTGGGGAGGACGATCCGCCACATCGTCTCGAACTTAGTCGCGCCCAGGGCCAGGGAGCCCTCGCGGTGCTCGCGCGGCACCGCCGCCAGGGCCTCTTCGGTGGCGACGACGACCACCGGCACCGTCAGCAGCGCGAGCGTCAGCGACGCCCAGAAAATGCCGCCGGTGCCGAACGTCGGCGCCGGCAGGCGCTCCGGAAAGAATAACGCGTCGAGGTTGCCGCCGAGAAAGTAGACGAAGAAACCGAGGCCGAAGACGCCGAAGACGATCGACGGGACGCCGGCGAGATTGTTGACCGAGATCCGGACGATCTGAACCATCATGCCCTGCCGAGCATACTCACGCAGGTAAAACGCCGCCAACACGCCGAACGGTACGACCGCGACGCTCATGATCAGCACCATCATTACCGTGCCGAACAGCGCCGGGAAGATTCCGCCCTCCGTGTTCGCCTCGCGCGGGTCGGCGGAAACGAACTCCCACAGCTTGCTCGCGTAAAGGCCGATCTTTGCCGGCAGCGTCATCTCGTTCGGCCGATAAGCGAAGACGATGTCGGTGACCGCGATCTGTTTGCGGCGCTCGTCCGCGGTCTCGACGACGACGTGCTCGAGACGGCTCTGCTCGACGAGCGTCGTCAATTCAGCCTGCAACTCGTCGTAGCGCGCATCGAGCGCGACCAATCGCTCGTCGATCTCCGCCAACCGCGGCGCTGCCGCGGCACGGCTTTCGACGCGGCGCCGTTCGAGCCGGACTGCCTCGATCTCGTCGTTGACCGATCGAAGCGCTGCTCGTTCCAGCTCTTGGATGCGCTCGGCGAGCTGCGCGGCACCCGGCAGCCGGGCGAGCAACTCCGGCCACGCCTGCTCGCCCGCGGCGATGCGTTCCTCGCCACGCCAGAGTTCGACGACGAAGCCGTAGAAATTGCCCCATTCGCGGCGCTCGAACAAAACGGCTTCCTGCGGCCGCGTGGTCGTGCGAACCTCGGCATCGTCATACCAGCGGAAGTCGGCGCCGTAGAGGTCGCGGTTGCCGACCTGCAGCTGGAGCCGCATCTCGTCGTCGCTACCCGGGATCTCCTCGACGCTACGCACCTGCCCGAGGGCCCGCCCGCCGTCGACCAGGGCGAGCTCGACGATCTCCGCCGGCCAGAAGATCCCGAGCGCCTGGGTCGCGATCAGCCAGAGCAGGCCGCCGATCATCAGCAAGCTGGTGGCGAGCGCACCTCCGGTGAGCCAGATGAAGGGAGCGCCGCTCTTGAGAATGCCGCGCATGCTCAGATCTCCTGGTAGCGCTTACGCAACCGCAGCCGGACGATCTCGGCGGCCGTGTTGGCGACGAAGGTGATGAGGAACAGCAACAGCGCCGCCAGAAACAAGACCCGATAGAGAGTGGCCCCCTGCGGTGCTTCGGGAATCTCCACGGCAATGTTCGCCGACAGCGTCCGCATACCCGTGAAGATGCTCCAGTCCAGCACCGGCGTGTTGCCGGTCGCCATGAGTACGATCATCGTCTCGCCGACGGCGCGGCCGAAGCCGATCATGATCGCCGAGAAGATGCCTGGGCTGGCCGTCGGCACGACGACGTGCAGCGCCGTCTGCCAACGCGTTGCGCCGAGAGCGAGCGACGCCGACACCAGCCGCCGCGGTACGTTCGACAGCGCGTCCTCGGAGATCGTGAAGATCAGCGGAATCACTGCAAAACCCATCGCGAAGCCGACGACGATGTTGTTGCGTTGGTCGAAGCGCCAACCCGAGGCCTGCATCCAGGCGCGAAAATCGCCGTCGAACAACAGCCATTCGAGAGGTTGATTCAAGGCCAGGCTGAGTTGGAAGCCAACCACTACGAGAACGCACAACAACACCACCTCGGCGGCCGGTGTCAGGGTGCCGCGCAAGCGCGAGGGTACGCTGTGAAAGCCGATCGCCGCCACGAAGATCAGTCCTGGAATGACGAAAAGGGCGGCGAGAAACGCCGGTACGATGTCTTCGATCATCGGCGCCAGCCAGAGGCCCGCGAGAAATCCGAGCACGACACTCGGCAGAGCCGCCATGATCTCGACGACGGGTTTGACCGTGGCGCGCACCTTCGGGTGACTGAACTGCGACGTGTAGAGCGCCCCGAGCACGGCGATGGGCACCGCGAACAACAGTGCGTAGAGCGTGCCCTTCATCGTCCCGATCGCCAACGGCACCAGGCTGAGCTTCGGCTCGAACGCATCGGTGCCGCCGGTCGACTGCCAGACGTACGCGGGACGGTTGTAGCCCTCGTACCAGACCTTGCCGAAGAGCGCTTTCAGGCTGATCTCGGGGTGCGGGTTGTCGACCTGCCAATGGGTGACCGCACCGCGCGTGCCGATGGCGATCACGCCGTCCGCCTTGGGAGCAAAGACCAGTGTCCCGACGAGCTGTTCCTGCTCGAGCCGCAATAGCGTGCGCTCCGTGGTCGCGTGGTGTACCCGCACCGACCCGTCGGCGGCGGCAGTGGCGAAGCGCCGGTCGCGGGGCGAGGCCGCGATCACGGTCACCGCAGCTGTATGCGCGGGCAGATCATGGATGCGCCGCATCGCCTGCGCCTCGCTAGCTGCCCGCACCCGAAACCAGACACCGACCCCGCCGGCGGCGTCACCGACGACGAGCGATTGGTTGCCGATGAGCGGCTCGAGCACGGTGATCGCCGCGCCGACACGCACAGCGGCAGCGACATCGTCCGTACGCGCCGGTGCCGCGGGATCGTTCAAATCCCAACGTTCCAAACGACCGCCACGAGTGCCGATGAACGCCTGTGTGCCGCGCGGATCGACGTGTACGGCGGTGATTTCGGCACCGGGCCGCTGCAGCGACCGAATCGTCTCCGTGCGCTCGACCTCGCCGAGAAAGCTCTCCTCGGTGCGCATTGCGAACAGCCACGGTTGGCCCTCCGCATCGACGATCAGAGCGGTGACGCTGTCGCCGTCCGGCAAGCTCGCCCCGATCAAGCGGGGTCGGTGAACCCCTTCCGGAAGGGGCCAGGTTCCCCTCGCCATGACCCGCGGCTCGAGGTGGCGTCCGGTCGCGACGTGCGACACCTGAACACCGATACTCGCGGCCAGAAGCCGGGTCGGCGTGGCGACGACGACGTTGCGGCCGTCGGGCTTCGCCAGCGCGAGGATTTCCTCACCGTTGAGCTCGGGGAACGCGAACGAAGCTTGCTCGCGACCATCGCCAAGACCGATGAAGCGGATCGTACCGTCGGCGGCGACCACTTGGAGCGTATCGCGGTATTCGTCCGTCACGGCGGTTAAGACAGTCGCGCCGGAGTCGAGTTGGAGGCGCGCCTGCTCGGTCGCCGTCGCCGGCACCCACAGCGGCAGAACCTCGAAGGTGATGAAGCCGAGAATGGCGAGAATGCTCGCAATGGTGGCGAATCCGCCGGCGCCGACGACCCAGCGCGCGAGCCGGTCCTTGAACTTGCGGCGCCGCAGACGCGGATCGGTGGAGGCGATCCAGTGTGGGCGCAGCGGTTCGCTGTCGGATGGATGCATGCGGGCGGACGCAGGGTCGCTCTTGTGAATCGGCCAAGCACTCGAAGGCGATTGGAACGCCATCGTACGGACGGGATTGTAGCGATATTTCGGTTACGGGAATGTCACGGGAATCTTACAGTTGTGTTACAGCTCGGCGGCGAACTCGGCGACGGAAGGCAATCGTGCCGTGCGCCCACTGGCGGAGGTCGCCTCGATCTCGTAGGACTCCGGGCAGAAACATCAATCCGAGAGGTGAATCATGTTCGTTCCTGCTCTGCAGTCGCGCCTTGCGCGCAATCTATTGGCTGGCCTGTTCCTCGCTAATGCAGTGGCTCTCCCGGCACTTGCGGCACCTGCCGAAGTCGACCCGGCGATCCCCGCCTACGAGAAGACGAGCGGCATCTCCGGTAATCTCAGCAGCATCGGTTCGGATACCCTCAACAACCTCATGACGCTCTGGGCCGAGGGTTTTCAGAAGCAATATCCGAGCGTCCGCATCCAAGTCGAAGGCAAGGGCTCGTCCACCGCGCCGCCGGCACTGATCAGCAGCACGGCGCAGCTCGGCCCGATGAGCCGCGAGATGAAGTCGACCGAGATCGACGCCTTCGAGGCGCGCTTCGGCTACAAGCCGACGCAGATTCGCGTCGCCGTCGACGCGCTCGCGGTCTACATCAACAAGGACAACCCGCTCGAAAATCTAACCCTGCAGCAGGTCGACGCGCTATTCTCGAAGACCCGCAGTTGCGGCCACCAGGGCGACCTCGCAACGTGGGGCGACCTCGGCCTCAGCGGCGACTGGGCCAAGCGCCCGCTCAGCCTCTACGGCCGCAATTCGGCCTCCGGAACCTATGGGTTCTTCAAAGACGTCGCGCTATGCGGCGGCGACTACAAGGACACCGTCAAAGAGCAGCCGGGCTCGGCCTCGGTGGTGCAGGGCGTGACCGAGGATCTCAACGGCATCGGCTACAGCGGTATCGGCTACACGACGTCCGGCGTGAAGGCGATCGCGCTCGCAAAGAAAGATGGCGAGCCGTTCGGCACCGTCGACAGCGAATCGGTCCTCGGCGGCAAGTATCCGCTCGCACGCTTCCTCTACATCTACGTCAATAAGCCGCCGAACGAGAAGCTCTCGCCACTCGTCCGCGAGTTCCTGGAATTCGTCGTCAGCCGTGAAGGCCAGGATGTCGTCGTCAAGGATGGCTACCTGCCGATGCCGGCCAAGGTGACCGCGGCCGAACTCGCCAAACTCGAGTAGTTGAGCCCTGCCGGGCACGATCGCTCGGAATCGCGTTACGAAGGTGTGAAATCGCAGTGAAGTCCGTTTTCGAGCCTCGAAGTTTCCCGATTGCTGTGGAATAGAGGCTTCGAGAACGAAATCCGGCCGTGTCGCTACGCCGTCGCGCGTCCAGCGGCCGGATGTTTCAAGCACTGAGATCGAGGAGACTCCATGTTGGAACCAGCGGGCCTAAGAGCCGTGTTGCGCGCGCTCACCGGCGTGGTCGCTACCGTGTTCGTGGGCGCTTCGCCGGCGCATGCCGCCTCGGTGGAAGCGGCCCTCGACAGTCGTGCGGCGGCAAACGCCGCCGCGGCCGCATCGCAAGCCGAGATCGAAAAGGTCAGCGACGACACCGACAAGATGGCCGCCGAGTACCGCGCGCTGCTCAAGGAAACGCGCGCTCTCGAGGTCTACAACAAGCAGGTCGAAGCGCTGCTCGACTCGCAGGAAAAGGAAATGGAGTCGTTGCGCGGCCAAGTCGAGGGTGTCACCCACATCGGCCGCGAAATCATGCCGCTCATGTCGCGGATGATCGACGGGCTCGAACAGTTCGTCGCCCTCGATGTTCCTTTTCTCCCGGAAGAGCGCCGCCAGCGCGTCGTCGACCTGCGTGAACTCATGGGCCGCGCCGACGTCACCATCTCCGAGAAGTACCGCCGGCTCCTCGAAGCCTACCAGATCGAGAACGAGTTCGGCCGCACGATCGAAGCATACCGCGGCAACCTCGACGCCAACGGCGGCAAGCGCACCGTCGATTATCTTCGTATCGGCCGCGTCGGGCTGCTCTACCAAACCCTCGATGGTGAAGAGACCGGCGCATGGGACGCGAAAGCCGCGACCTGGATGGTACTGCCGTCGGAATACCGCGCCTCGGTGCGCGAAGGCCTGCGCATCGCCCGTAAACAAGTTGCACCCAATATGCTCTACATTCCCGTTGCGGCGGCGCAGGAGGCCAAGTGATGAAGCGCATCCTGACCTTCGCGGTACTGCTGCTTTTCGGCGCAGCGGCAGCCGGCGCCCAAGACGCCGCGGCGCCGGCGAAGAACCTCGACGAGTTGTTGCGCCAGATCCGCGACCGCGACGCCACCGAGCGCGCGGAAAACGACCGCCGCGAGGCGGAGTTTCGCGGCCGCGAGTCGGAGCAGCAGGCGCTGCTCGACAAGGCCCGCGCCGACAAAGCCGCTGCCGAACAGCGCAGCACGGAACTCGAAGCGGCCTTCGAGGACAACGAGAAGAAGATTCCCGAGTTGGAAGAGACGCTGCGGGCGCGCATGGGAACCCTCGGCGAGATGTTCGGCGTCGTCCGCCAGGTCGCCGGCGATACCAGCGGCGTCGTCGAAGGCTCGCTCGTCAGCGCGCAGTTCCCCGGCCGCGGCGAATTCCTCGCCCAGCTCGGCCAGCGCCGCGAGCTGCCTTCGGTCAAGGACCTCGAAGGGCTGTGGTTCACGCTGCAGCAGGAGATGACCGAAACCGGCAAGGTCGTGCGCTTTCGCGCGCCGGTGGTGACGATCGCCGGCGGCGAGGTCGAACGCGAGGTCATCCGCGTCGGTCCGTTCGTCGCCTTCGCCGACGGTGCGTATCTCCAGTACGTCCCCGAGACCGCCAAGTTGAGCGAACTCGGCCGTCAGCCGGCCTCGCGCCACCTGGCGACCATCGCTTCATTCTCGCAAGCACGAGACGGACTCGCGGGCATCGCGATCGATCCGTCACGCGGCCAGCTGCTGCGGCTCCTCATCCAGACGCCCGACATCCAAGAGCGGGTACAGCAGGGCGGCATCGTCGGCTACATCACGATCGCCATCGGTCTCCTCGGCCTCCTCGTCGTCGCGCAACGCCTGATCAAGCTGATGATCGTCGGCGGCAAGATGCGCGCGCAAGCGAAGAAGGACTCCGCCGATCCGGGCAACCCTCTCGGCCGCGTCCTTGCCGTCTACTTCGATCACCGCAATGCCGACGTCGAGACCCTCGAGCTCAAGCTCGATGAGGCGATCCTGCGCGAAACCCCGGCACTCGAACGCGGGGTCACACTGATCCGGGTCGTATCGGTCGTCGCGCCGCTGCTCGGTCTGCTCGGCACGGTCACCGGCATGATCCAGGTCTTCGAAGCGATCACGCTGTTCGGCGCCGGCGACCCGCGGCTCATGGCCGACGGCATCTCGCAGGCGTTGGTCACCACGGTACTTGGCCTCGTCGTGGCCATCCCGATGACACTGCTCCACAGCGTGGTCAGCGGCCGCAGCAAGGCTCTGGTGCAGATCCTCGAAGAAGAGAGCGCGGGCATCGTCGCTGCCCACGCCGAAAATGCGCAGGGTGTCAGCCGTGCCCGCGCTGCCTGAGGCACTGATCGCGACCCGCGACTTCGTTGAGAGCGGTGGCCCGGTCATCCGGGTGATCATCGCCGTGACGTTTCTCATGTGGGTATTGATCATCGAACGCTACTGGTACCTGTACAGCGGCCACCGCAGCGCCGTCCAACAAGCGCTCGATCAGTGGCACGCGCGCAGCGAGACCGCGTCATGGCATGCACATCAGATTCGTCGCCGGCTCGTGTCGCGGGTAGCGAAGCAGCTCGACGCGACGATCCCGCTGATCAAGACCCTGGTCGCGCTTTGCCCACTGCTCGGCCTGCTCGGCACGGTGACCGGCATGGTCGAAGTCTTCGACGTGATGGCGGCCGCCGGCACCGGTAACCCGCGGGCGATGGCGTCGGGCGTTTCGTATGCGACGATCCCGACGATGGCTGGGATGGTCGCCGCCTTGTCGGGGCTCGCCTTCAGCATCCAGCTCGAGCGCCGTTCGCGCAACGAACGCGATCGCGTCGCCGACCTCCTGGCGTTCACGGAAGGATGACCCGCCATGCGTAAACGAAGGCACAGCGCCGCAGAGGAAGCCGACATCGATCTCACCCCGATGCTCGACGTCGTCTTCATCATGCTCATCTTCTTCATCGTGACGGCTTCGTTCGTGAAGGAGTCCGGCATCGACGTCAGCCGTCCCGACGCGGCGACCGCCGAGGTCAAGGAGCGCGGCAACATCCTGATCGCGATTACCCGCGAGGGCCAGGTCTGGATCGACAAGCGCCCCGTCGACGTCCGTGCCCTGCGCGCCAACATCGAGCGTCTGCACGCCGAGAATCCACAAGGGTCGGTGGTCATCCAGGCCGATCGCGACTCGAAGAACGGGTTGCTGGTCCAAGTGATGGACGCGGCCCGCGCGGCCGGTGTCTACGAGATTTCGATCGCCGCGGAGGTCGAGCACGGCGCATGAACCTCGCGCGCTACAGCGCTTCCACGGCACTCGCAGCTGCGGTGACGTTCGGCTTGGTGTTCCTCATGAGTACGCTCATTTCGACGGGGAAGTTCGATCTCAAGGACGTCAAGCGCGGCCGTATCATCGACTTCGTGCGTCTCAAGCGCGAGACCGATGTCCAGGCGAAGCAGCGGACGCTGCCGCAGGCGCAGGAGCTGGAGGCGCCGGCGCCGCCCGACCTGGACCTATCGAGTCTGCCGCCGCCCGACCTCGGGCAGCTCGGCGGCATCGGAACGTCGTCGTTCTCGCCCGACCTCGACATCAGCGGCGGACCGAGCCTCGGTGCGGGCGGGGCGGACACCGACGTCGTGCCGCTCGTGCGCGTCAACCCGCAGTACCCGTCGCGCGCACTGCTCGCCAACGTCGAAGGTTGGGTGCACGTCGAGTTCACGATCACAGCAGCCGGCACCGTAAAGGACGCGCGGGTGCTCGACGCCGACCCGCCTGGCTACTTCGAGCGCGCCGCGCTCGCGGCCGTGCAGAAGTACAAGTACAAGCCGAAGGTCGAGGACGGCGCCGCCGTCGAGCGTGCCGGCGTTCAAGTCGTCTTGTCTTTCAAGCTCAGCAAGAATTGAAGCGGCGATGCGCAAGCAGGCGAAACGACGAATTCGACGCAAGACGCTGACGGCACTACTGACGCTGGCGTTGGCCTTTGCTGTGGGAGCGCCGGCAGTGGACGCGCGCGAGCCGCGACCGACGCCGAGCACGCAGACCCGCAAGGCGCAGGCGGTGAGCCACTGGGCCTACGAGAAGCTCGACGCGGCGCACAAGCTGCTCGAAGAGCAGAAGTACGCGGAGGTTCTCGCCGTGCTCGGCGAAATGGAGCGCCGGCGCAACCTGAGCGACCAGGAACAGGCACTGATGTGGCAGACGTACGGCTACGTCTACTCGGCGCAAGAGCAGTACGAGCAAGCCGTCGAATCCTTCGAGAAATGCCTCGCTGCGAGCGGTCTCGAGCCGGCCGTGGCGATGAACATCAAGTACAACCTGGCGCAGCTCTGCGTGATTCTCGAGAAGTACGAGCGCGCGGTGGAACTCTTCGAGCAATGGTTTGCCGAAGCCGACAAGCCGAACGCCAGCGCGCACTACATGTTCGCGATCGCCTACATGCAATCAGGCGCTTTCCCCAAGGCGATTCCCCAAGCCGAACAGGCGGTCGCGAAGTCGAAAGAGCCGAAGGAGAGCTACCTCGGACTGCTGCTGTCGCTCTATTTCGAGACCAAGGCGTACGCCAAAGCGGTACCGGTGCTCGAACAACTCGTCGAGAGCTTTCCCAAGGAAGTCTATTGGAAACAGCTCTCGGCGGTGCATGCGGAACTCGGCGACAACAAACGTGCGCTCGCCGCGCTGGAGATGGCGCATTTCCTCGGCTACCTCGACCAGGAGGGCGAGCTACTGAATCTCGCTCAACTCTACCTCTACAACGACGTGCCGTACCGCGCTGCGCAGGTGGTCGAGCAGGCACTCGCCGCGGGCAAGGTCGAGGGCGACGCCGTTTCGTGGCAGATCCTCGCCGATAGCTGGCTGCAGGCACGTGAACGCGACAAAGCGTTGGAGCCGCTGGCAAAGGCCGCGGAACTGGCAAATGACGGCAACCTCTACGTCCGTCTCGGCCAACTCTACCTCGGCGAAGAGCAATGGTCGGCCGCGCGCAGCGCACTGCAGAAGGCACTCCAGAAGGGTGGCGCCCGCAACCCGGGCCAGGTCCACCTACTGATCGGCATCGCCTACGCGAGCGAGCAGCAGTGGGATGCGGCCGAGCGCGCGTTCAACCAGGCAGCGGGATTCAAGGACGCTGAAAAGATGGCGACCGCATGGATCGCAAACCTGGAGCGCGAAAAGGCGGTGGCGGAGTGAGAAGGGCCAAGTACGGAGGTAAAAGGGCCAAGGTACAAGGGCCAAGAGTCTGAACTTCCTTCTTGGCCCTTTTACCTTGGCCCTTGGCCCTTCCTCTTCCTACTTTCAGTCATCATCGTAGAGAAAGCCGAGAAACTTGTAGGTGCCGTTGGCCTCGGCGATGAAGCCGGTGCGGATGATCGGTTCGACGTCCACGGGTGGATCGACTTCGACGGCAATACGAAGTTCGCCGCGCGCATGGTAGCGCGCGTATTGTTTCGGGTCGCGGGTGAAGTACACCCGCTTCATCTGAATCTTTCGGCCACCCCATGCGCTCAAAAGGTTGTCGGCGTAGAGGCCGCTCTTGTGGAAGAAGTTGTCGGTGAAGAACTGCCGCGACTTCTCGGGCCAGGTACGATCCGGCTGACCGGGCTCGACGCTTCCCGGAAGGATCGAGTCGCGGTACTGCTCGGCGGAAACCAGGAGAGACAAGAGCGCCGCCTTGTCGTCATTCTCGAGCGCCGCAACAAAGCGCTCGATCAACTCCTCCTGGCTCGCGAGTCCGCCGACAAACCGCAACTCCGCCGTATCATCCCCGGCCGCCACGCCAGCAACGAGCAGCCAAAATCCAACCCACATCGGTCCCATCAGTCGCATATGTCCCATCGCTCCCGTTCCCCAAGCGAACCGGGGGCCGGAGAGAAACTCCCCGGCCCCCAGCCCAGAAAACCACTAGCCTTCCGATCGACGATCAGTCGACTTCGAAGCCGTTCCACGGCGTGCTGAGCCAGCCCGTCGCCGTTCCAGCCGGATCGAACGCGCCGATGTAGGGCGCATCGACGAAAGCATCGCTGATCTTCGTGCAGTCGACCGGCGTCACGTTGCACGTACCGGTGAACGTCGGACGGCCGAGGAAGAGCGAGTTCGCGTCGTTAGGGTCGGTGTACGAATTCTCCAGACCCGGGTTGCAGGGGTTGGAGCCGTTCGGGGTCACGTTCTCGAGAGCGTCGTAGTACTGCGCACTCGAACACAGCGCCGGCTGCGCCGAGCCGCCGTCCTTGGCATGCTCGACACCCATCGGGGCGGTACCGTTGTCGAAGAAGATGCCGCCATCGACGATCAGGTTGCCGGTGAGGTCGCCGTTGAACGTCGTACCACCGTCGTCGGAGCCGCAGGCGACGATGCCCGTGGCGGACTCACGCAGTTCGAGGCCGGCGTCGCGGAACTTGGTGACGATGACGTTGCCGACCTGGCCAGCAGTGCCGCGGCGGAAGAGAATGCCCGAATCGGAGTCGGTATCGTTGTCCTCCGGTCCGACGAGCGTGAGGTTACACATCTTCGGGTTCGAGCGCGGCAGGTCGTTGTTGCCGAACTCCGAGTTGTCCGCTTCGATGCCGCGGCTGTCGGTGCCGGTGTCGAGCAGCGGGCCATTGGCGACATACAGCCCGAACTGGGCCGTGCCGGTGAAGCCGAGCTGCCAGTCGAAGCCGTCGTCGGCGCAGCCCGACGCCACGAGGTGGTGCATGTCCTGGGTGCCGCCGAACCACTCGATGCAGTCGTCGATGCCGGCGTTGGCGTGGATGTACGAGAAATCCGTACCCTTGCCGAGGCCGTTCATCGTCCAGATGTTCAGCTCGTTGTTCGCCGAAAGCGGCAAACCGGCGAACTCGACGCGAATGTAACGCGCGACGCCGGAGCTGTCGTTGACGTCACAGCCGCCGAACGGAGTCGGAACGCCCTCTGCCTGGCCGAGGCAGTTGGGACGGTTGACGGTCGAGCGGCCGTTGAACATCACGCCGCCCCAGTCGCCCTTGGTGCGCGAGCCCGCAGGCTGATCCGAGGTGAAGAGGATCGGATTGGCCGCCGAACCGACGGCGGCGATCTTCGTGCCCGGCAGAAAGACCAGTGCGGCCGGGCCGTTGTTGGTCGTCTTCTTCCCCACGATGGTCGCGCCGGCCTGGATCGTGATGACCGGAGCGGGGCCGCCCATCGGCGCTTCGATGAAGACGGTGTCGTCGAGGAAGATCTCGCACGCCGGCCAGATCTCCGACGCCGTGATGGTTCCTGACAGTTGCGTCCCGCAAGCGATCGGCGTGCCGACGGCGGCGCAGAGGTCGTGCAGCGTGTTCAGACCAGCCACGTCGAAGACGAGCTGGTTGAGGTCGCCGGTGTCCGGTGCGTCCGGCAGGATGCCGTTACCGAGAGTGTCGCCGCAGTCGGCAAGTCCGGCGCCGCCGCACTGGGTGGCAGGATTGCAGAGACCGGCGACGCAGTTTGCCATCAGCAGAACGTCGACGATGTTGCGGTTGCCGTCGTTGTTGAGGTCGCCACAGGTCGCCGCGTTGGCGGCCCCTGGGGCGCCGGCGAGAAGGGCGCTGGCCGCGAAGCCGAGAAGGTGGACCTTCCAATTGTTGCTCATCAGGGAGTACTCCTTTTCATGCTTTCGTTCGTTTACGGGAAGGTGACCGAGCAGGTGACGCCATCGACTGGATCGAGATTGGAGTCGACCGCCGTGTCGATGACACAGACGAAGTCGTCCGACTTCGCGCCCTTGACCTTGGCGCCTTCCCAAGCGGCCCCGAGGTTCGGCTGGTTCTTGGCAAGGCTGGTGCATCGCGTGAACGTCGTATCGAACAGGCTGCCCGACGCAATCGGGTCGAGGTTGGCGTCGAGCGCGACGATGTTGAGACCGGCATTGGTGTCGATGACCGTGAGGTCGGCGGTCGACAGATTGTTGACGCTGCCGCTGACATCACCGAAGCCGGGAAGCGTGACGGCGCGCTCGGGATAGGCGACGTGCGCCTCGATGGCTGCGACGTTGGAACCGGCTGGGACGGAGAAACTGACCACGACGTCTTGGGTCTTGCCCTTCGGGTCGATGCGGCAATCCGAGATGCGGCAGTCCGCCGGGCAGGCGTCGCCGTCGAGCGTGTTGCCATCGTCGCAGGTCTCGCCGACTGCGAAATCGGTGATCCCGTTGCCGCAGGTTCCGGCGAACTCGTTGAGTGGGATCTGGCTCGCGTTGCACGCGGCGCAGTCGAGGAAGGAAGCGACGTCGGTCACGACGATGCTGCTGCAGTCTGCTGCCTGGACGCCGAGACCGGAGGGAGCCCCGACCGGGCAGGTGCCGGCGAGGCCGATCTGCGCGGCATTGAAGCCCGAACACTTCTTCACCAAGACCGCCTCGATCGCCTTGGCGAAGGTCTTCTCCAGCTTGCCGAGGCTCTTGACCTCTGGGCAGACGCCGCCCTGCGCCGGGCGGGTCTTGGCGCACTTACCGAGTTCTTTGCTGTAGCCGCCGAGGAACTTCGAGAGCTGCTTGCCGATCTCCTGCTGGCACTTGTTGAGATCCTTGTCGGCAGACGAGTCCGCAAACGCATCGTAGACGATGTCCATGTACGCGCCGACGTTGGCGTTGACGTTGCAGGTCAGGCAGTCCGCGATCTCGGTTTCGTCGGCCGGAATGGCGAGTGAGAGCGAGATTTCGCACGCGCCGCCGGGGCAATCGGCGCCGATGGTGCAATTCTTGCCGTCGTTGCTGCCGCCTTCGCAGATGCCCTTTTCGAAGGTTTCCGTGAACGAAGCGTCGCAGCCGGCACCTTGAATATCGGGACAATCGGCCCAGCCTGTTTGCTCGAACGTGAGCCCTGCGCACTTCTTGGTCAACGCCGCAGCGACCTTGCCCGCCGCCTTGGCGATCGCGGCCGACGTTTTGGCGTCGCCACCGGTGGGTGTGCAGGCAGCGACGATCGTTCCCTTCACTCTGCCGAGTTCGCACTTGTTGAGTGCCTTGTTGACCCCAGCCTCGTACTTGGTGAGCTGCTTCGAGATCTCGACGCGGCACTTGTTGGGGTCGGACTGCGCGTTGGCCGTCGCCGCCCCATAGGCGAAGACGGCGGCCAAGGCCACGACGAATCTCGCGTTACGAATCAGTTTACCGTTGTGGTACATGATCGAACTCCTTCCTGGGTTACCCGGTGCCCGTTCGCGGGCACTCTGACTTGGGTTGGACCCGCCGTGCGTCTCAGGCACCATCCTCGGGCGCGCGGCGGGATTGATCCCTCCATCAGACGGCTGGGGCATCGACCCGAACCGTCGTTCAAATTTTTCAGCGGCAGTGTTTGCCCCTCCTTCTCGCGTTGCGCCGGCGATCGACCACGGTACGGGAATACGCGCAGCGGCTCAGCGAGTCCCTTTTCATTGTTGCGCCCCGGAGTTCCGAGTCGCCATGCTCCCCCTCCCTCCACAGCCAACACAGCGCATTATGCCTGTCGACTATTACGGCTCGCTTACGCGGGCGTGATGTTCGTGTGATGCCGTGGCGGCGGCGTTTCTGTAATCAAACCTTCACCTCTGGTTAACCGCTACGGAACAGCGGTTGTCCTATTCTCCGGTTGCGCGTGGGGACGGCTGTACGGTCCGTGCGTGCGCTGTCGTCGGAACGACCGGTTGCCGAAGCGAATAGGACCAACTCCCTTGAAACCCCAAGCCTGCATGGCGGCTCTATCCGTCCTCGTCACTGCCTGGGCCGTGCTGGCCGTGCGGCCTGTACAGGCCGATTCGCCAGGCGTCTTGAGCGGCACCGTCTATGACGCGTCGAGCGGCGAGCCGCTGGTCGGCGCCGGGGTGACGGTGCTCGATACCGAGTACCGCGCCCGGACCGATGAAGAGGGCAAGTTTCGCTTGGAAGTCGCGCCGGGGACCTACTCGCTGCGCGTCGCCGCGCCGACCTACACGCCGGCCAACGTGCAGGGGCTCCAGGTGACGGCGGGAGGGCTCGCCGATGCATCGACGAGCCTCAACCCGACCGGCGCGGTGATCGACGTGCTCGAGATCATCGCCGAAGCGCATCAGGCATCCGAGGCGACACAGCTGCTCGAGCGCCGGGTGGCGGCGTACGTCAGCGACAACATCGGCGCCCAGATGATCAAGCAATCGCCCGATTCCGACGCCGCGGACGTAGTGCAGCGTCTCCCCGCGATCACCGTGAGCGAGGATGATTTCATTTTCATCCGCGGCCTCGGCGAGCGCTACAGCGGGGCGATGCTCAACGGAAGCCGCTTGCCGAGCACCGATCCCGACAAACGCGTCGTGTCGCTCGACCTCTTCCCCGCGGAATTCCTCGATTCCCTCTCGATCAAGAAAAGCTTCAGCCCCGATCTCCCGGGAGATTTCGCCGGAGGCCTGGTCGACATCCGGCTCAAGGAGTTTCCCGAGGAGCTGACTTACAGCATCGGCGTCTCGACCTCGTACGACACCGAATCGACCTTCCGCGACTTCGACTCGTCCGAAGGATCGAACCTCGACTACTTCGGCTTCGGCGTCAGCGAACGCGACCTGCCGTCGCTCTTCGGCGACGACAACCTCTCGGAAGAAGCGACCTCGACGGACTCGCGCCAGCGCGTTCTACACTCATCGTTGCGCAACGTCTGGGAGATCGATGGCGAAACCGCGCCACCAAACTTCGGCACGAAGTTCAGCATCGGCAACACTTTTGGACCCGTCGGATTCACCTTGGCCACCAATTACTCGACTGCCTACAAGGTGAAGCGCGGGCGCGAGCGCAACAGTGCGCTCAACTCGGGAGCCTTCACCGAATCCGGTCTCGACTCGCAACAAATCGACTTCGCCACCTACGACGAGAGCATCTTCGAAACCAAGCTCGGCGCCGTGATGACGGCCGGTGCGAAGATCTCCGAGGATCACACCCTCAGCTTTCGCGGCTTCGTCAATCGCAAGGCCGATGACGGGGTGCAAGATGGAGTCGCCGCTCTCGCTTCGAACCTCGAAGGCCAGGACGTCTTCAATACCCAATTCGTGTATCGCGTCGATCAGCTCGGCTTCGGCCAACTCGGCGGCGTCCACGCTACCGGACCGGTCGAAATCGACTGGCGCACTGCCATGGGGCTGACGACGCGCAACGAGCCGGATCGCCGGTTCGTGCGTAGGGTGAGACCGCAGGGCAGCATGGAGGCGCCGCGTCTGACGAACAAGGACCCGTCGTTGATTCGACTCTTCAACGATCTGTCCGAGTGGATGTCCGACTCCGCCGTCGACTTCACCCTGCCACTCACACTGACCGATTCGCCGTTGCCGATGTGGGAGGGCGAGGAGGTGCGTCTCAAGACCGGGCTCGCCTATACCTACCGCGACCGGTCGTTCGAGCAACGGCGCTTTCGCCTCAACTTCGGACGCGCCGATCGGGTCGATCTGTCGCGACCGGTCGAGGAACTGTTGCAGCCGATCAACATCGGCGTCGGTTCGAGCAACCCGTTCGAATTCCGCGAGGCGGTCGATCCTTCCGACGACTTCGATGCGACCCACGAGGTGGCCGCAACGTACGGGCTCATCGATGTACCCATCATCCCGAAGTATCTGCGACTGATCGCTGGCGCGCGCCTGGAGTACTCACTCATCCGCACGATCGGTTTGACGACGAGCGGCGCCGACGCCAGCACCCGCATCAAGGATGTCGACGTCATGCCCGGAGCCAACTTCGTCTACAGCCCTCGCGAAGATATGAACGTGCGCTTCGGGATCAGCCAAACGGTGTCGCGACCGGAGTTCCGTGAGCTGACCGAAACGTTCATTCTCACCTCCGACGGCGAGCGTCAGGTGTTCGGCAACTCCGACCTGGTCTCCACCGATGTGACGAGCTACGACCTGCGCTGGGAGTGGTTTCTTTCCGACGCTGAACTCTTGTCGTTCAGCTTCTTCAAGAAGGACATCCCCGCGGCCATCGAAAGGGTCGCGCAAACGACGACGTCGAAGGCGATCGACAGCTTCCGCAATGCCTCCGCGTCCCTGTACGGCGTCGAGATCGAGGTCCGCAAGAATCTCGGTTTCCTCGGCGCACCGCTCACGGGCGTCGAGTGGCTCGGCAGCAGCATCTACCAGCTCGACAACTTCAGTGTTCTCGGCAACGTGTCGATCATCCGTTCCGACGCCAACATTCCGCAGATCAGCGGCGAAGAGTGCCTCGCGCCGAATCCGCCGCGCGAATGCTTGGAGATCCAGACCAATTCAGACCGCTCACTCCAAGGGCAGGCCGATCTCGTCCTCAATCTGGCGCTCCAGTACGACCATCCCGACTGGGGGACGTATCGGATCCTCCACAACTACGTCGGTGAAACGATCGCCGCCGCCGGCGTCGACGAGAGCCCCGACATCTACACCGTCGGACGACACCAGCTCGACTTCGTGTGGACGGCGTCGGTGAAGCCCTTCGACGTTCCACTCAACACCAAACTTTCGGTCGAAAACATTCTCAACGACGAGTACGGCGAGACCCAAGGCGCACTCGTGACCGATTCCTACGAGACCGGCGTCAAATTCGGAGTCGGACTCTCGTACTCGTTCTAAGCGACCACAGGAGGTAGCCCCATGCAATTCGCCATTCCGAACCGGCTCTTCGTTGCCACTCTCTTCACTCTCGTCGCCACATCAGGCGCCGCGCACGCACAGTGCACCGGCGACTGCAACGCCGACGGCAACGTCACCGTCGACGAGATCATCACCGGAGTGAACATCGCTCTCGGCACGACGGCGATCAGTGTCTGTCTGGCATTCGACGCCAGCGCCGACGGCCAGGTCACCGTCGATGAGATCCTCACCGGCGTCAACAATGCCCTCGTCGGTTGCCCGGCCTCGGTCTGCGGCGACGGGGCGGTCGACTTCGAAATGGGCGAAACATGCGATGACGGCAACACCGAAGACGGCGACGCCTGCCCGGCGAACTGCCGCATAGAAGAGTGCAACGCTACCGGTAGCACGGTACTCGCCGACGTCGCTCTCAACGTTCCATCCGGGACGGATGTCGCTGCGGTGACCCTGTTCATTCGCTACCCGGATGGTACCGTCCGCATTCCCGGCTCCGGCAACGATGCCCAGGTGCAGGGGCGCCTCCTGAACTTGCCCTCCGGCCTTTCGGTCACTCCCAACGATCTCGACTACGCGCTGCGCCTCGTCGCCTTTTCGCCCGACATTGCGCCGATCGCCCCAGGCGCGTTCGTTACCCTCGAACTCGACACCTGCGCGGGCGCAACGCTACCGAATCGCTTCGACTTCGAATGCATCGTCGAGGACGCCGCCGATACCGGGTTCAATCCGGTCAGCGGTGTGACCTGCGCAGTCACCGACGTCGCCTCGACCGCACCGGTCTGCGGCGATGGCGTCGTCGATTTCGACATCGGCGAGACGTGCGATGACGGCAACGCCGAGGACGGCGACGCCTGCCCCGCGAACTGCCGCATCGCAGCGTGCGCGCCAAGCGGCGACACCGTCATCGTCAATGTCGATTTCGCCGCCCCGGTCGGTGCCGAGATCGCCGCATTGACCACCTATCTCCGCTATCCCGACGGTGTTGTCCGGATTCCGGGAGCGGGCAACGACACGGCGGTGCAGAGCAGCCTGACGCCGATCGTCGACGGCCTCTCGGCCACACCGAACGACCTCGACTACGCGCTGCGCTACCTCGTATTCAGTCCCGATTTCACGGCCATTCCGGCGGGCGGGCTCGTCAGCATCGAGTTCGACACCTGCGTCGACGCGCCGGCGGTGACCATCGAGGACTTCACCTGCATCGTCGAAGATGCCGCAGATACGTCCTTCGAAAGCGTCGACGGCGTGACCTGCTCCGCCAGCTTCTGACGCCGCAGGTACGGGAGCAAACAGAGATGACTCGCTCGCATTTTCGAATCGCCTTGACCGCCGCCGCCATCTTCTTTGGCGGCGGCGCGTCGAGCGCAACAGCGCAGTGTCACGGCGACTGCAACCTGAACGATGAAGTCACTTTGGGCGAAGTGATGACGAGCGCTGCGATTTTCCTCGAACGCAGCGAGCTTGCCGTCTGCCCGAACGCCGATACCAACGCAGACGGGGTGGTTCGCATCAACGAGGTCATGCGCAGCGTTCGCTCCTACCTGGTCGGCTGCCCGACCCAGCCGCCGACGCCGACGCCCACCGCCACGGCGCCGCCGGTTGCGACGTTGACGTTCACCGCAACGGCGCCGCCAGTGACGATGACGCCTACGCCAATACCGCCTAGCGCGACCCCAACCTCCGCACCGGCGACGGCGACACCAACGATTCCCCCGTCGACGACTCCGACCGAAGCCGCCGATCTCCAGTGCGGCAACGGGTTGCTCGATGCGGGCGAAACCTGCACGAGTTGCGCGGCAGATTGTGCGATCCGCGACTGCACGCCTTCCGGGCAAACCGTCTCGCTGCAGGCCTTCTTCTCGGCCGGATCTCCGATCACGGCCGTCGCCATCGATCTCGCCTACCGCAGCGACCAGGTGCAGCTCCCGGGAACAGCCAACGCGCAGACGGTGCGCGCTCGCATCACCGGCCTGCCCGCTGGCGGCCAGTCGATCATCAACGACCGCGACTACAGCGTCCGCATCGTCAAGTCGCGTACCGAACCGCTGCCCGAGGGGTTGTTGTTCAACGTCGAGTTCGACCTTTGCAACGGTGCCGCGGCGCCTGCTGCCGACGACGTTTCGTGTGTCGTCGCCAGCTGCTCCGACGAGTTCTCGCTAGCGGTATCGGATTGTCTTTGCACGATCATCGCACCGTGACGGTGCCGCTCCGCACCGGGGTCGCGATCCATGCAGGATCGCGGCCCCGTTCCACAAAGCCAGGTGTCATGCGCAATCTCCACATCCTCCTCTTCGTCACGTTCGCTCTCGTCGGCTGCGGCAGCGATTCCTCGGGGCAGCCGTTTACCGGTTGCGGTAACGGTGTCGTCGACTCCGGCGAGGAGTGCGACGACGGACTGCACTGCCTCGGCGGTGCGAACGCCGGCGACTCGTGCACGAGCAATGCCGACTGCCTGAACGGGTCGTGTCGGGTACGCGACGAGGACGCATGCCTGGGCACTTGCAGGTTCAACCTCTGCGGCGACGGCTTGATCAATCCCGCGACGGAGGAATGCGATCGCAATCGACTCGACGACCGCAGTTGCGGCAGCTTTCAACTCGGCGAGGGAACGCTCGCCTGCAGCGCTACCTGCACGTTCGACTTCAGCGCCTGTGGTCCACAATTCACGCCGACGCCGACCTCGACGAATACGTCTACGCCGACGCGTACGACGACGCCCGCAGGCACCAACACGCCGACACCGACGGCAACCGCAACCTTCACCGCCACAGCAACGGCCACCGCCACCCCTACTCCGGCGCTGTCGTGCGGCAACGGCACCATCGACGAGGGCGAGACCTGCGACGATGGAAATGCCAACGAAAACGACTTTTGCCCGAATACGTGTTTCATCAATGAATGCACACCGACGGACGAGCGCTTGCCGATCACGGTGAACGTAGCGTCGAATTCGACCGTGTCGTCGATCACCATCGTCCTCAGGTACCCCGACGGTGACGTCGGCATTCCCGGTTCGCGCAACGAAGCGAGCGTCAACCAGCGTGTCACCGGCGCGCCTGCCGGCGCGACCTTCGTGCGCAACGACCTCGACCACGCGCTCCGCGTCGTGGTTGCGCGCGCGCCCGAGATTCCGCTCGGTAATCTCTTCCGCGTCGAGTTCGACGTGTGCGCGGGAGCGGAACCCGTCGCGGTCGACGCTTTCATTTGCAACGTCATCGGCGCGACCGATCCATTCTCGCTCCCCGTTTCGGCAACCTGCGCCGTTCAAATCGATTGAGGAAATTGCAATGCGCTCCAAGCTGGTTTGCTACACCGCCCTTCTCTTGCTCGCCGCTGCGCCGACAGCGGGAGCTGCTCCGGAAGCGGCAGTGCCTGCGGAGCATTCCGCTGCGCCCGCCGATTGCGCGACGAGCGGGGTGATTCAAAAGATCTCGATCACGCTGCGACCGCCGCAGGGGTCCGGAATTTCGACCGTTGCTGTCGACCTCGGCTACGACGCAGCGCGGGTCGCGATCCCGGGGCAACGGGACGCGGAGAGCGTGAAGCAACGGATTCAGGGTTTTCCCCAAGGAGCGGTCTCGGCTGTCAATGATTCGAACGGCAAGGTCCGCGTGGTTCTCGCGGCGACGAACCCGCTTCCCGTGAATGACCGGACGTTGTTCGTCGTCTCGTTCGACGTCTGCAACGACGCGGCGGCGCCGACGGCGGCGGACTACACGTGCGTCGCCTCGGGGTGTGTCGCGATGAGCGCACCGGTCGACGGTTGCACGTGCGACCTGGCGATCGAGACGGCCCAACCGGGTTGATACGTACTACCGATACCGGCGTGTTCGGCCCCTCGTCGTGCCCGCGCTTCATGCGGCAACTTCGCTCAACACCTCGGGGGGAAGCTCCGCAATCTCGAGAAACTGCTTCGCGGCCCCAGACGGCTCCCGCCGCCCTTGTTCCCATTGCTCGAGGGTGCGTTTCGACACCCCCAGCGCAATGGCAAACTGAGCCCGGGAGAGGGCACTTTTCAGCCGCCCACGGAGACGAGAGTCGTTGTCCGTCGTCAGGCGGTGCTCGATACGCTAATCTCCGGCAATGCGAACGTGCATTGTCTTGCTACTAGCGGCGCTGGCTTCGACCGGCCGGATGGCGACCGCCGAGGTCGTCGTCGTCGAGATCGAACCCACCGAGGATGAAGGGTCCGAGCTACCTACGCCCACGCCAACCGATTCGTGTGCCGTAAGCGAGCAGCAACAGCAGCTTGCCGTGTTTCTCGAGCCACCCGCGGATACGGCCCTGGCGATGGTCGTCTTCGAACTGACCTACGATCCGCAGCGGGTCGTGATTCCAGGGACTCGCAACGATTCGCTCGTCGAAGAGCGCGTACAGGGATTCCCCAAGGGGACGGTGAACTCCATGAACGACAAGGGCGGTACGCTCGGCGTCGCGATGACGAGCACCAGTCCGATCCCGAGCCATGGGTCGATGTTCACGATCGCGTTCGATGTCTGCCAGGGCGCGGAGATCCCGGTGAGCACCGACTACACATGCACGATCAAGAAATGCGCTGCCGCCAAGCTGGTGCCGGTCGATGGTTGTGGTTGCCGCGTCGAGATCGTGCCGCCGAAGAGTGAATGAATCCCGTCGCGGGCGCGGAGCGGGTTGTGCCGTGACGAAACCGCCTTCAGCAGCCCGTCGCAACCCCCTGCACGTGCTTCAACAAGCTCAGCACGATTTTCCACGATCGAGGTCACTAGCGCGAACGCTCGAATCCAGGCGCGATTCTGGTGGCCGCACGCGCGCGCTGCCAGGCGTAGATGCGCAGTCCGAAGCCGGCGAGCAATAGACCCGTAGGCAGCCAGTATACCGGCGAGGTGAACAACGCCCGCGGCAGGTACGACTGAAAGAAAATGACCCAAATGTAGTACACGCCAACCTTGTGCAGCCGGCGCCAATTCGCCGCGCCCAAAGTAGCGACGGCCCGGTTGCTCGACGTCGCGGCGAGCAGGCCGATGAATACGAACCCGAGTCCGCCGCCGATCAACGTCGTCGCGTTGAGGCTGTCGACGAATTCCTGCGAAACCCGTCCGAGCGCGATCAGCGCAAACAGGTGGACGAGATGCGAGAACGCAAACGTCACCCCGACGTAGCGCCGGTTCTTCAGCAGCCACGCGGTAGCCTCGCTTTTCCAGACTACGCGGAGCGACGACGCGGCGAACGCCGCGACGAAGAGTACGACGGAGGTTTGCGCCGTGAGGCGAACCACCGCGCGGATGCTCTCCTCGCCGCCAGCCGCCGCGAGGTAGCGAATCGCGAAGGCGGCTGCGAGAGCCGCCGACGCGTTGCGTGTCAGCGCCCAGCCGGAAATGGCTTCTCGTTGGCTCATTGTGTTCAAACGACCTCCTGAAGGTGGGTCATTGGTATGTTCATACTCGCTAGATACCTTTGCGAGAGCAGAGTCGTTGCTCATGAGTCAAATTTTCGCGACGGCAGCCTGCGAGCGACCCAACGGGGAGCGGCCCGGTGGAAATACGGTCCGAGGCCCCGCCTCGCTAGCCTTCTCTTTCTCGAGCTCGTCGAAATCCAGTGACCGGCGCGAACGTGCCACGACCGGCCAGTCCGATGGAAGCCTGGTGTTTCGACGCGCGTGCGCGGCTCGCCTCGTGAAATCCTGCAGAATCCAGTTGACACGAATCGGTGTTGTCGTACGACTGGTGCGATGAAACCGAGCACGACGATCGTATCGCTCGCCGCCCTCTGTCTGTTGCCGCTGGCGGCACCCGCGTTCGCCGCGGAGTTCGAGAGCGGGCGGGAGATCCCAACCCGGCGACTACCGGGCGTCGACGCGCGCAACACCGACGCGCAGTTGCAAAGCTACCTGCTGATGGGGCAAGTCGGTGTCGGCAAGGACGGCATGCTCGTCGTCCGCTCGAACGACGGCGTGCCCGCGCGGGTGCAAGAGGAGATGTACCGCGCCATCTCCGCGGAGAACACCGCACGGCGCGCGCAGGTCGACAAAGCGATGCGAGACAAGGGCTTGCCCGAAGAGAAACGCGGCGAAGTCGAGAAGGAGTTCGCGGACCGATGGCGCGCGGCGGCCGATGGCCAATCGTGGGTGCAAGACGATCAGGGGCGCTGGCAGCAAGGACCCAGGCGCTGACGCCGCTGCGTGCCGCAATCGTCGCCGCCCTCATCACCCATGCAATGCGGCCGGTACAGAGCACGGCACAGGATCGGCCGGTCGATCACATCGTCGTCACCGCAACTCGAACCGAGCGCCTGCAGGCGACCGCCCCCACGGCGGTCGGCGTCGTGGACCGTGCCGCGATCGAAGACGGGCGCGCCACCGTCGGCCTCGACGAAGCTCTCAGGCGCGTCCCTGGCCTGTTCGTCCAAAACTCCGGTAACTTCGCTCAGGACCTGCGCCTGCAGATTCGCGGCTTCGGTGCGCGCTCGGCGTTCGGAATCCGTGAAATCAAGGTCCTCGTCGACGGCCTGCCCGAGACTCTTCCCGACGGTCAGACGCAGATCGACGCGATCGACCTCGGTGCCATCGAACGCATCGAGGTGTTGCGCCGGCCGGCCGGGGCTCTCTACGGCAACGCCTCTGGCGGCGTGATTCAGTTGTTCACGGTAGAGGGTCGGGACGAACCTTGGTTCGCCGTCCGTTCCCTCGGCGGTTCGTTCGGCTTGCGCAAGTACCAGGCGCGTGGCGGCGGCCGCAGCGGCGGGTGGAAGGTCGTCGCCCACGTCGCCCGGTTCGAGACCGACGGCCACCGCGACCAATCGGCTTCACGCTCGACAGTCGGCAATCTCAAGTTGCGCTACGATTTCAGCGAGCGCACCGATCTCACCCTTCTCGTCAACGCCGTCGACGCGCCGCTTGCCGAGGATCCCGGTGGACTGACGCGCGACGAAGCCGACGGCGATCGTACAGCAGCCCGTGACCTCAACGTCGCGCTCGACGCCGGCGAAGCGGTGCGACAAGCCCGCGGCGGATTCGTCTTCCATCACCGCGGCGACCTCGGCCAACTCAGCGCCTACACCTACGTGCTCTACCGCGACTTCGAAAACCGCCTGCCGGTGCGCCCGGAGCAAGGCGCCGGCGTGGTGACGTTCACCCGCGTCAGCCCCGGTGTGGGCGCGCAGTTCGCGACCGGGTATCGGCTCATCGGGTTCGACCACGATCTATTGCTCGGCTTCGATCTACAGCACCAAGACGACGACCGCCGCCGCTTTGCCAACGTCGCGGGCGAGCGCGGCGCGCTCCTGCTCGTGCAGCGCGAGCGGGTGACGGGGATCGGCGGCTACGTGCAGCACGTCGTGCACTTACGCGACGACTTGGAGTTGTTCGGCGGCGTCCGTTTCGATTCGACCCACTTCGATGTCGACGTCGACTTCGACGCGACCGACACGCCATCGGCGGGTGCGCGCACTCTCGACGCTTGGAGTCCGGTCGGTGGTGTGCAGATGCGAGCGGCACGGTGGCTCTCGCTGTTCGCGAGCGTCGCCACGGCGTTTCAAACGCCAACCACGACCGAACTCGCCGACCCCGACGGCGGCGGGTTCGATCCCGACCTCGAGCCGCAATCTTCGCTCGGCTACGAAGCGGGCGGGCGGGTGGTGACGGATCGCATTCGCTTCGGGCTCGTAGGTTTCTTTCTCCGGGTCGAGGACCAGATCATCCGCTTCGAAGCGGAATCGGGACGCGACGCGTTCCGCAACGCAGGTCGGTCGCGACGGTTCGGCATCGAGGCAGATTGGCAATGGGCGATTGGCGCCGGAGTCGAGTGGACCGGCGCGTTGACGTGGATGGAGAGCGAGTTTCGCGACTACGCGACGGACGCGGGCGACCTCGCCGGCAACGCCGAACCGGGCGTACCGTCGTGGCAGGTATTCCAAGAGTTGCGCTGGACGCATCGCGCCGGCGCCTTCGCCGCGGCGGAGCTGTTTGCGGTCGATGATCTCTACGTCGACGACGCCAACCGAATCGAAAGCGAGAACTACCAGCTCGTCGGCCTGCGCGCCGGCTGGGCGATCGCGCGCGGCAACTGGACGCTCTCGCCCTTCGTCGGCCTGAGCAACCTCCTCGACCAGGCCTACGACGGAACGGTCCGCCTCAACGCACTCGGCGGCCGCTATTTCGAGCCCGGTCCGGAGCGCGCGTTCGTGGTGGGGCTGGGCGTGGAGGGGAGGCTATGAGAAGAAATTTCGCGAGCTTCCAGACACCAGATTCACCGGACCGAAAACAGAGACCGCTTGAAATCCATGAGCGTACGAGAACCGGATCGGTACGAATGGAGCGGCTCCAGACGGACGCTTGTCGCCGAAAACCGGATGTCTTACCCTCTGCCTTACCTGGAGGATAAAAATGGAAACGATCGTTCTCTCTAGCAAAGGCCAGTTGGTCATTCCCAAAGCAGTTCGCGAAAGTGCGCGCTTGGTTCCGGGAGACGTGCTTGCAGTCCGCTACATCGACGGAGAAATCCGGCTCCGGCCAATTCCGTCCGCGACCGCCTTGAATGATGTGGCAGGCTGCTTGGCCAAGCCCGGGCGCAAGCGAGTGAGCGACGCAGCGACCAAAGCGGCGATCAAGGCACGGCTCAAGGCGCGCAACGCGACCGTATGATTGTGCTCGACACCAATGTGCTGGCTCGTTTGCTTCTACGCGACGACGCACGCCAGTACCATCGTGCCCGCAGTCTGCTTGCGAAACCGCAGGACTTCACCGCGCCGGTGACGGTCATGCTCGAACTCGTCTGAGTGTTGGAGGTCAACGACTGCAGCGCGGACGACATCGTGCGCGGCCTCAATCTCCTACTCGGATTGCCCCACTTCAAACCGCAACAGCCAGAGGCACTGCTCCAGGCGCTGGAATGGTGTTCTCGAGGCATGGATTTCGCTGACGCGATCCACCTTGCTCTGCGCAGCACGAGCGAACATCTCGCTACGTTCGACATTGCCTTTACCCGCAGGGCCGGGAAGCTGCGCACCGTCCCGCAGGTGGTGGGAGTTTGAGCCCCTTATTGGCGTCTTACTGTGGTCGGACCGCCCGAAGTACTCCTACAAGGAATCCCCTCTTCCACGAAATTGTGGGAGAGGGGATTGCTTGGGGCTTTGTTCAAAACTACCTGGTTGCCGCCTGGAAACTTGACTCAAGCTCTACGAATCCGAGAATTCAACAACCCTAGTCGGGGGCACGGCCCCGACATGCTGGCTATGCCCCGACGGAAGGCACGCCTGCGCCGCGTCCCTCTGCGCCCCAGCTGTCCGTCCCCAAGTTTCCGTCCCCAAGGTTCTACAAGTCTTGGCCTTGGCGGTTGCCGGCAGTTGCCGACACCTTCCTTCATAGGTCCTGTACCATTAGAGCGATGCCCGGGCAGCCGAAAACGGCTTCGAATTCGGGGTGGCGCTTGTCTTCGGTGGTGACGAATCCGACCCGCTCGTACGCCGTCTGCGCCGGGGTGTTGCCAATCAGATAGCTGATCTGCGCTTGCGCATAGCCTGCGACGCGGCCGCGTTCGAGGATCGCCTGCAGGAGCGCGTGCGCGATCCCCTTGCCGCGCGCCTGCGGGTGCGCCGCGACCCACTCGATGACCCATACGCCCGGCGGCGAGTCGTGCATGCACCTCCCGGCGGGCGCCATGCGCGCGAACAGCAGCTCCTGGTGCACTGCCGACCAGTCGCGGGCCTCGAGGATGGCGGCGAGCGCACCGAAGAAACCATCCATCCCCTTGAACCGGGAATCGTAGGCGCTGAGCGCCGCCACCGGCTCGCCCGCGGACTCTGCGACGAGGAAGCCACTGTAGTGGGTGAAACTGGCAGGCGCGGCTACCGCCAACGCCGCGATGTACTCGAGGCGCAGCGCGTCGGGACCGGGAATGGCAAGATCCCAGAAAGACAGGGGCCGATGCGACCGCGCAGCAGCCTGCATGACCCAGGCGAGGAAGGAAGCATCCTCCGGCGTCGCGTCACGAATTTGGTATTCCATCTATTGGGCCTCGGGTCGTTCTTTTGCGGAATGGGGAAAACCTGCTGCTTCGCGGCCGGACGGCGCTCATGCGGTACCCGCGAACGCACCGGCTGCGGCGCCGTCGGGCTTCACGTCCGGGCGCCGCATGAGTTCGCCCCTGGCGACGCCGGCGCGCCCGGAGGGCCGCGACGTAGTCTTCGCTATCGTCACTCATCTCCCGGCACCCGCGGGTGTGGCCCGAAAATCAATCTTGCATGCCCGCTTCGGCAGGAATAACGGAATTCGCGGTACGCCGGATCTTTCAACGGGCCGTTAGATGGCGAAATCGGTCGGTCAGTGTTCTTTTCCTAGTCGTCGCAGCGGATTCCAATCTACGAGAGAGCGGCATGCAACAGCTGCTTCTATCGACCGTGCTTCTCGTCGCCTGCCTCGCCGCGGCGCCCGCTGGCGCGGCGATCAGCGGACGCGTCATTGTCGCCCGCAGCGACATTCCGATCGCAGGCGCGCGCGTCCATCTCCAAGCGGACGTGGCGCCGGTGGCCATCACCGGCGCCGACGGCACCTTCACGCTTGCCGTCGAGCCGAGCGGAACCGTGATCGTGACCGCCGGCGTGCCCTACGCTTCCGAACGCGCCGAGAACTTCGCCACCAACGGGGCACTTGCCCGCAACGGTGCGACCGCGGTGACCATCGAACTCGAGCCGATTCCCGAAGAGGACAACCAAGACTACGAGCCGATCCGCGCCGAACCGCCGAATGCCTGCGGCGATTGCCACGAACTGCAGCTCGAACAATGGCGCGGCAGCGCGCACGCCCGCGCGGCGACGAACGCGTGGGTTCGCGACCTCTATAGCGGCGACGGAACCCCGGGCGGCGGCGCTGGATACGTCTTCCGCGATACCCATGACCCGGACGACACCGGATTCTGCGCTACCTGCCACGCCCCGATCGCCGAAGCGCGCGCACCCGGCGCCATATTCTTCGATGAAGTCGACGGCGACTCCGCGCTGGAAGGGGTCAATTGCTCCGTGTGTCACACCATCGACCAGGTCGGCACCAACGTCGATGCGCTTCACCTCCTCGGCAACGCAACGATGCGCTTCCCGCTCGACGGAATCGGTGGCATCGGCACCCATGAATACGTCTGGGGCCCGCTCGATGACGTCAACTACACGTTCATGAAGTCATCCTACGCCCCGGTGTTCTCCGATTCGCGCTACTGCGCGAGTTGCCACGAGTATGCGAATCCGGAAACGGGCGCGCCGGGCCAACGAACCTACACCGAATGGCTCGCTTCACCGTATGCGGTCCCCGGACCAGGCTTCCGCTCGTGTCAGAATTGCCACATGAGAGAAATGGAAGCAGGCACGATCGCCGATCCGCCGCCGCTCTTCCAAGGAATCGAAGTGATTCGCGCCCCCACACAACGCCACCGGCACGACTTCGTCGGCGCGACCGCGGCTGGTCTGCGCGGCGCGATCGAATTGGTTGTTGCGGCCGAGGCCGGCCTGGGGGAGTTGCACGTCGAGGCGCAGGTCGCCAACGCCGGCGCCGGGCACGCATTCCCGACGGGAATCTCGTTGCGCAATGCATTGCTTGTCATTCGCGCAGATGTCGGCGGCATTGCGGCCGAACAGACCAGCGGTCCCGTCGTGCCGTTTTGGGCCGACGATGACGTCCCCGGCGTGCAGGAGGGCGACTACGCCGGCCATGCCGGCAAGGGTTTCGCCAAAATTCTCGAGGGGCGCATCAATGGCGCCGGGGACCCGATGAGCCCGGTGTTGTTCATCGACGCCGAGCGCGTGCTTGCGGACACGACGATCGCTGCCGGCACCACCGACACGACCCGTGTGATCTTCTCTCTCCCAGCGGATAGCCGGGTGGGGGCTACCATTCACGTCGAGGCGCGCCTGCTGTACCGGCGCGCATTTCGGGCGCTGGCGGTTGCGAAGGGTTGGACCGAAACCCCTTCCGGAGGCCCGATCGAAGTGGAGGTGAGCCGCAGCGATAGATCGTGGCAGCTGGCTGCGGCGGACCTGGCGCCAACGGCGACCCCGATCCCAGTGAACTGTACGGGCGACTGCGATGCGAGCGGTGGCGTGACGGTCGACGAGATCGTGACCGGCGTCGCGATCGCACTCGGCTCGCGGTCGTTGTCCGACTGCGACCGTTTCGACGCGAGCGGCGACGGCGAGGTTACGGTCGACGAGATCCTCACGGCGATCAACGCGGCGCTGGAAGGCTGTCCGACGCTATAGATCGAGAGCCCGGCAGCCTTCGTTCGCGGCCGCAAGAAGATTTGCATTGACTTTGACTGACCAGTCAGTCAGTAAACGAACCATGGCTCGAATAACGACGGAGCAGCGCGACGCGCTCACCGCAGCGCGGCGCAAGCAAATCCTCGAGGCCGCCCTGCAGCTATTCTCCGAGCGCGGTTTCGAGGCCACCTCGATGGAAACACTCGCTACCGTCGCGGGTGTCGCCAAGGGCACTCTCTATCTTTATTTTCCCACCAAAGACGCGCTGCGCGATACCATCTTCGCCGAGTACGGCCTGCTCGACGACGTCACCGCGCGGGTCGCCACCCTGGGCGATGCGCCGCCGCAGACGGTCATCCGGGTGATCGTCGAAGAGATCTGGCGCCTCCTGCGCGAGCGCGAGCAGGTCATCCGCCTGATGATGGCGGAGCTGCAACGCAGCCCCGAGCGCGCCCGCGAATTCAACGAGCGCGTCGTCCACCGCGCCGACCGGCTACTCGCCGCCTACTTCGAGGCCGAGGCGAAGCGAGGGCGCATGCGTCCGACCGACGGCATCGTCGCCGCCCGCGCCCTTGTCGGCACCGTCCTGTCGCTCTTCCTCTCGCAGGAGATTTGGGGTGGCCGCGAGATCACGCCACTCGCCGACGAACAGATCACCCAGACGATCACCGACATCTTTCTCAACGGCTTACTGGTCGCGGCGCCCGCCCCGACCCGCGGTAGGGTGAAATAGAAATGCACGGCTGTGACTCATCGCGGGCACCACCGCGGCGCCGGTGAGGCGATCGTTAGACGAGTCCAACGTTACCGACACCCACATCAAATCCAACTTCGGGAGAAGAGTCATGAAAAAACGAATCATCGAAGCTACCTTACTTGCCGCCGCAATCGCCTTCGCGGTGCCGCAGCTGGCCACTGCTCAAGGGACGGGCAGCGCGAAGTTCAAGAAGGCGAACCAGGCGGGCGGTGTAACCGCCGGTGGCGGGCGCGCGGTCAAAGGTGCCAACGGCGGCTTCGTCGGCGGCCACGGCGTCGCCACCGACGGTCAGGGCAATGCCGCGGGCGGTAGTGCGCAGGCGTTCAAAGGTGCAAACGGCGCCGGCGCACGGCAGGGCAAGTTCACGCGCAGCGCCGATGGCTCGGTGCAACACGACAGCGGCGGCGCGGTTGCCGGCGCTGCCGGCAGTGCGAGCAGCAGCGGCTCGTTCGTCCACGGCGCTGACGGCAGCGCCAGCGGCGCGCGCAACACCAACGTCGACGCGAACTCCGGTGCAGCCTACGACGGCAGCTCCGAGTTCGAGAAGGGCACCGGGTTCAGTCACACCAGCACGTGCACCAACGCTGAAGGGCAGCAGGTGCCGTGCACGAAGTAGCCCGCACGAGCGTCTCGAGACGTCACGCGTAGCGTGCTCAGTGGATGCTCGCCGGCGAGAAACGCTCGCCGGCGGGATGAGGACCGTCCTCGCGATCCAGCGAAGCACCCCTCACGCCCGCAGCGAGCAACAAAAGGGGATAAGTCCAATTGTTGAATCGTGAGCAAGGCGCAATTAGCAACGACTCGTAATTGGACTCATCCCCTTTTCGTGCCCCACAGATCGGGTCGGCCGAATTATCCGAATTGTCGCCGCGTCGCGCTGCACGCCCATCCCTCTGCGCCCCCGTTCCCCAATGACTTGCTTGTCGCGACGATTCGGTCGATCTTCTCCCGTCGATATCCTGCCCGGTTGACACCGTCGCCACCTTCATCGTACGGCCGCCTGGAACAGAGTCACTCTCTGCCGAGGTTGAACGACGATGGTACGATCCCAGCGCACACGGAAAGGCATCCATCAACGCTTTCCCATGTGTCCGGCGTCGGCGCGGCGCCGTAGTACCCGAGCTCTCCGACTCGCTCCGGTGATCGCCCACGCGTCACGTCGCCCCACGGGATTGGCGAATCCGTGAATCTCGTCCAATTGATCGAAGTGCGGCTCCGTCTGCGCGCCGGGGCACGGTTCCATTCGTTTCACGGACCCGCGCTATACGCATTCCTCCTCGACCGGCTCGGTAACCCGGCGTTGTTTCCTGCCGGAATCGGGATCGTTCCCGTCGAGCGCGGTCGCGCTACCTACGAACCAGGCGAGCACTACCATTTCGGGTTGACCTTGCTGCCGGGAGCCTCGCCAACCCTCGACGAGTGGCTCGTCGCTCTCGCCGCACCCCCGCGTACGGCCTTCGGTAAGACCGAGCATGCTCCGTTCGGTCGCCACACCGTTGTCATTGGTGCTCACGATTGCATCGGCCGAAGACCCCACCGGGAACGCCGCGCGGCCGAGTTCCTGCAGCTGGAACATCTCGACCGAGCAGCCGAAGAGCTGTGCGCGACCGGCACGATCGAGTTCTGGTTCGACACGCCCGTACAAATTCTACGGACGCCGGTCGCCCGCAAGAACACCATTCTCGACGGGACCGTCTTCGACGTCGAGAGGTTCTTCGTTCGTACGCGCGATACGGTCGGCGCAGCCTATCCTGCGCTGACGCCGTTGGGCGCGATCCCCACTGCGCGCGTGACGCGTAACCGCCTACTGAGAACCGACAGCGCCTATCCCAAGACCACATTGATCGGCACGAGCGGCTCGATCGTCGTCGAACTGGCCGAGCCCTTGGACCGATCGTGGGCGCGTGCGCTGTTGCTCGCCGGGGTTCTCGGTGTCGGCAAGTCGACGAACATGGGGCTCGGGCGATTCTCCGCTAACGGGATCCATGTGGCCCCGGGTTGGCCCCCCGAACCGGCGCGCACCCTATGCCAGCGCGCCGCCGCGCTTCCCAACTTGCATGTAGCCCGTCGCGCGCTCGCCGACGCCGGGCCGGCACCCGGCGTCGACGGAATCGACCGCGACCGGTTTCTCACTGCGCTCGAATGGCGCATCGACAATCTCGCCGAGACCCTCGCGGCGTCGAACAAGGAAAGGGGGACGTAGAGACAATTCGGACAATTCGTACTTCCCTACCAACGGCTCTCCCACGTCGCCGCACGGAGTTGGAAAAGGGGATA
>Ga0163144_10000972_pt1 | contig 67831 bp, 49 predicted proteins | sample OliLak19BULKMAT1_FD_123175 | JGI IMG/M metagenome (GOLD analysis project Ga0163144, IMG submission 123175) | Freshwater microbial mat bacterial communities from Lake Vanda, McMurdo Dry Valleys, Antarctica - Oligotrophic Lake LV.19.BULKMAT1 | ecosystem: Environmental > Aquatic > Freshwater >...
CGATTCGACGACCCATTCGCAGTGCGCTAGCAACCCGCTTCCCTCGCGCTACGCAAGAGCCTCACGCCCTCACGCGTTGCGCCAGAGCTTGACTTCGGGCTGCAACACGATCCCGAAGCGGTCGCTGACCAGGGCGCTGAGCTCCTCGATCAACCCGAACACATCCGCCGCAATCGCGGTCCCCGTGTTCACCAAGAAGTTCGCGTGCAGCGTCGAGATCTCCGCGCCGCCGCGGCGGCGGCCCTTCGCGCCGGCCTGATCGAGCAGCTGCCCCGCAGTGCGACCACTCGAGACTTCGGGGTCCGGGTTCTTGAACACACAACCCGCGCTCCAAAGCGACACCGGTTGCACCGCGTTCTTGGCGCGCAGGTACTCGCGCGCCGCCGCTTGCACTTCGGCCCGTGGGCGAGGCGTAAAACGCAACACCGCGCCCGCGACGACGAGGTCGCCCAGGTGCGCGTTGCGGTACTCCGGCTTCCAGTCCCCCGCGTCGATGTCGCGAAATTCGCCCGTCGGCTCGACGACACGTATGCGCTCGACGACGTCCCACATCTGCCAACCCTGGCCGCCGGCGTTCATCGCGATGCCGCCGCCCACTTGGCCTGGGACGCCAGCCATCTTCTCGAGGCCCGAGAGACCGAGCTCGCGCGCCGCACGGCACAACGCGGGCAGCGACGTCCCCGCCCACACGACGAGGCGTGGATCGAGCGCGACGTCGCCGTGCACCATCGCGCCGCTCGGCAGTTCTGCGTCGAGTGGGTCCTCGCCTGCGACCTGACCGGGCCGAAAGATTCGCCGCATTCGATCGGTTGTCACGATGACTCCGCGCAGCACGCCGTCATCGATGACGACGTTCGCGCCGCCGCCGAGCACGCGGAGCTGCAGACCGCGCTCGTTCACGCGCCCGATCGCCGCGCGAAGCTCGTCGGGGTTCGACGGCTCGAGCAGCCACTCGGCGCGCCCACCAACACGCAACGTCGTGCGCTCGGCGAGCGACGCGTCAGCGAGCGAAGCGCAGGGCCACTCGGGCAGAGAGGTCATCACGAATCTCATCGATGTCACCGGCGCCGAGCACGAGCACCGCAGAGCCTGGATTCAAACCCGCCACAAGGACCTCCGTCGCGGAGCGCGGGCCGCCGCCCTCCTCTGCGTTCACGTGGGCCCGCGTGAGGCGCGTCACGAGCGAGCGTGCGTCCGCGCCCTCCATCGTGTCGATGTGCTGGCGTGCGCCATAGACATCGGCGACGACGACACGGTCCGCGGCGCGTAGGGACTCGACAAAATCGCCGAGGAAACGCGCCGTGCGCGAGTGCTGGTGCGGCTGGAACAGGACGTGCAGCGTGCGACCCGGGAACGCGCGGTGCGCAGCCTCCAAGGTCACGCGCACCTCCGTCGGATGGTGCGCATAGTCATGCACGAGCTCGACGCCCGCGACCGCGCCCCACGACTCGAAGCGGCGCGCTGCGCCAGGATAGGCCGCGACCGCGTGCGCGGCAGCCGCAGGGTCCACACCCGCGGCGCCGACCGCGAGCGCGATCGACGCGGCAGCGTTGTCGACGTTGAACGACCCGGGGATGCTGAGCTGCACGATCGGCGTCGCCCAACCCGGCCCGCGCACGCGGAACTGGAAGCGCCCGCGGGACTCGCCGAAAAGGTCGATGTCGACCTCGCGCCCGAGGCGCCATAGTCGGCCGCGAACCGCGCTCGCCACGCGGTCCGGCACCTCGCGTCCCACGACCACGAGCCCATCGGGGCGCACACGATCGACGAAGCGACAGAACGCGGCCTCGAGTGTCGCGAGGTCGCCGTAACAGTCGAGGTGATCGGGCTCGACGTTCGTGACGATCGCGGACGAAGGCGCGAGATGAAGGAAGGAGCGGTCGTACTCACACGCCTCGACCGTCAACCAACCACGGACCTCGGGCACGACAGCGTTCGAGCGCAGCGCCTGGTGCAGACCGCCGACGATCGCGCCGGGTCGCGGCCCCGCGCCCGCGGACAGCGCCTCGTGCACCATCCATGACGTCGTGGTCTTGCCGTGGGTGCCGGCGACCGCGGCGGTCGTGTGGGCGGCCGAGAGTCGACCGAGCAGCTCAGCGTATTTGTAGATAGGGAGGCCGCGCCGCTGGGCCTCGAGGACCTGCGCATCGTCGCGACCGACCGCCACGGAACGTACGACGGCGCGGGCGGCCTGCGGCAGCTCGTCGACGCTCGACGGCGCGAATGAGACCGGGATCCCGAGGTCCGTGAGGACCCTCGAGAACGGCGACGGCGCGCGGTCGTGGCCTGTCACCGTGTGCCCGGCCGCGAGAAGGAGTCGGGCTGCGGCGGAGACACCGGCCCCCCCGGCGCCGAGCAGGTGTACGTCGCGCGGGAGGCCGGGCACCAGCGTCGCGGCTGGGCTCGCGGCTGGCGGCGCCTCGCCGCGGTCCAACGCGGCGGACGCGGATTCAAAGCCGAGCGGCGACGCGGACTGGAGAACGAGCGGCGAGATTGCTGTCACCCTCGTATCCAACCAAATACGCGTCGCGGTCCGAAAGAAGTTCCGCCGAACCTCGGAGAGTCTTGCACTCGCGCGCACCACGCGGCCTAGCCGATTGCACCCTTGATCGGAGGGAGCGCGACCAGGATGCTGCGCTCGGCGAGGCGCGCACTCGTGCGGCGCCTCATGCTCCCGCGAAGGATGGTCGATATCCCGCGGGACGTCGCACGCCCCGACCTTCGCAGCTCGAACCCACCGATGACCCACGCGAACTTCTCCATCCACCCCACGAGCCCCACCCTGCCACTCGCAGCGACGACCGCCGTCGGGACGGCTACGAAGCCCCGGACCTGGGCCGCCGTGGCGGCGCTCGGGGCGCTCTTCACGGCCGCCTGCTCCGCGCCCTCGGCCAGCGTGTCGCCGCTCCTCGGCGCGCTGAAGCTCGACGGTTCGTTCGCGGCAAACGACGGTCCGGTGGCGGTCTCGACGGACTTCAACGACCTCGGGCTCACGGACACCGAGGCCTCCCCCGGCCTCAAGGCGCAGGTCGATGTGCTCGGCGCGCAGTTCTCCGTCTCGGGTTTCAAGACGGGTTACGAGGGCTCCGGAATGACGACCGGTGAGATCTCGATCGGCAGCGAGGTGATCGCGGCCAACACCGCGGTCGACTCCGAGCTCGACCTGATCGTCGCGCGCGCGCTCTTCACCTGGAACCTCATCCCGGTCGGCCCGGTCGAGCTCGGTATCGGCCTCGGTCTGTCGGTCATCGATTTCGACCTCAAGATGCGCGAGCAGATCAGCGGCGCACAACTCGACTCCAACCAGGTCTTGCCGATCCCGCTGATCGCGTTGCGCGCCGCGTGGAACTGGGGCCCCGTGAAGGTGCGCGCCGAGGCGGGTGGCCTGAAGATCAATATCGACGGCGACAGCGCCGAGGTCATCGACGGCGACATCGAAGCCTCGGTGCGGCTCTTCGAGGGCGGCGCGCTCCTCGTCGGCTACCGCGTCTTCGACATCAAGGCCGAATACGAGGACGAGGGCGACAAGGCCGAGGCGGACTTCAATCTCGCGGGCTACTACTTGGGCGTGCGCTTTAGCTTCTGAGCTCGACGCAGCGCCTCGGACGCCCCGAAATTCACCCCCGAGCGGGTCGACGCAGTCGATCGAGCTCCACCCAAAGGCGGGCCGCGGCGCCGCTCGGGAAGGTCTCCACGAGGCGCGCGCGCATGCGCGCGCGCTCCGTCGCGCCGTCGGGGCCGAGGAGCCGCAACAGCTCTTCGCAGCGCGAGCGGTCGAGGGTTTGCTCCTGAACGACTCGCACGCCGCCATCCAGCTGGCGCGCGTTGCGCTCCTGATGTTGGTCCGTGTGGTGCGGATACGGCACGACCCACGCGGGCACCGCCATCGCGCCGACCTCGGCCAGCGTCGAGGCTCCGCCGCGGCACAGGACGACGTCGGCCGCGAGCAGCGCCTCGTGCACGTCCTCGATGAACTCGACGACGCCGTAACCCGCGAGTTCCACGGCGCCCTCGTTACGCCGCCCCGGTCCGACCTGGTGCAACACCTGCGCGCCAGAGCCGAGCAGCAGCGAGACCTGAGACCGGATGAACTCGTTGAGGCCGCGCGCACCCTGGCTGCCGCCGAGCACGACGAGCAACGGCCGCTCTGGATCGAAGCCGAGGTCCTCCTTGGCGCTCCGACGCTCGCCGTCGGGGTCCTTGGATGGGACGAATCCGGGCCCGACCGGTGGGCCGAGGAGGTGGTGTTTCATGCCCTCGCGGTCGGGCGGCAACGTCTCGCGCCAAGCGTGCAGGACACGCTGACAGAGCGGCGCGAGAGCGCGAGTCGCGCGACCCGCGGTGGCGTTGACCTCGAGCAACACGACGGGCAGGCCGAGGCTGCGCGCAGCGAGCGCCGCCGGCGCGGTCGTGTATCCGCCGAGCCCGAGCAGCACCTCGGATCGGTGCCGTTGCAGCGCTGTGCGGGCCTTCAAGAAGGCCGGCAACAAGCGCCGCGACAAGCGCCCGAGAGACGGCGCGCCGCCCTCCTCGGGCTCGATCGGCAGCACGGTGCGCTCGAACACCGGCGCCGCTGCGTGTCGATCGAGCTCGCGCAAACAGCGCTCTTCAGCAGGCCGGCCGCCGTGGAACCAGACGAGGTCCGCGAGGCCTTGCCCGTGCGCAGCGAGGAGATCCAACAAGTGTCGCCCCGGCACGACATGCCCACCGGTGCCACCGCCCGCCACCGCGAGCCGCATGGGTCGCCGTGTGAAGTCGGGCAGCGCGCCGGAGAGCGCGCCCCCGGGGGCTCGATCGAGGACCATCGTCGCAGTCATGGTAACGCTATCCCTTACGGGCCCAATTCGGGTTCGAGGATCGCGAGGGACTCGGGCTGCTGCTCGAGCACCACCGGACCGCGCAAGGCCTCGAAACAACGCGGCGCGTGCATCGCGAGAACGAGCGCGCAGCCCACGAAGAACAGGAGTCGGAAACGAGCGCTCATCGAACGTAGTGCTCCCCGCGCGGGGCGCGCTTCGGTGCCGCCGCGAGCGCCTCCACGGCGCGCGGTGTCGCCGCTCGCGGCCTCACGGGCGCGGAGACGGGAGCCACGGGTGCGGACACGGGCGACGTCCCCACCGCGGGCAACCAGAGCCGTGTGTCGAGCATGACGACGTCCGACTTCATGTCGTTCAACGCTTGGATCGAGGCCGCGTGGCGCACGCTGCCGAGCTCGCGCTGAGCGATCAGGCCGAGGGAATCACCCGACCGCACGATGTAGGGCCGCGCGCCATTCGGGCCGAGCGACGTGTCGGACGAGGCGGCGCCCCCATTGCGCGGCGCCGAGGCCTCGACGGTATTCCCGCTGCGCGGCGTCGCGGCCGCGACTTTTGCGCTGGTTTCTGGCGCGCTCGTTCCGGGCAGACGCAGCTCGACACCGACCTTCAACGGGTCGCGCTCACGGAGGCCATTGGCCTCGGCGAGCTCGGTCCAGCGGTTGCCGTTGCCGAGCTCGCGCTCGGCGATGCGCCAGAGGGAATCCCCGTCCCGCACGGTGACGGTGCGGGGCGCCACGACCGACGACGCAGCGGGCTGCGCCTTCGGCGCCGTCCGGACGACGAGCGCGCGCCCATTGGACGACGAGCCACTCGAGCGCTCGGAGTCCGAGCCTCCGGCCCGCGCTAGATCGACCCCCAGCGGGTCGCGCCCACCGCGATCGGAGTCGTAGACATCGGCGATCTCGGAGCGCCCGCGGTCACCGACGAACGAGCTCGCGGCCGAGTTGTCCCCACGGGGCAGCGGCATGGAGCCCACGACGTCCCCACGGCTATCGGCAGCGGAGAGCGGCTCGGACGATTCCGGGGTGACCTGCACACGCGGGGTCACGCCGTAGGAGTTTGTCCGCGTGCGCTGGTCGCGCCCGACGTGCTCCGGGTCGGCCTCGCGCGACAGCGCCAGTCGATCCGTTCGACTGGCGGCTTCGCTCGAGCGCCCGTCGACCGGGCGAATCGAGGGCTCGGGAGTGCGCGGCCGTTCCCGCACGGGGTCGAGCTGGGCGAGCGGTAGTTCGGGCAGTTGTTCGGGACCTGCGGCGGGCGCGCCGTCTTCCCAGAAGATGGCGACGGCGACGAGCGCGACGAGGAACAGGAGGACGACGACGCCGTAACGTTCGAGGGGTTGCTGCATGGGGCCTCTGCGGTGCGGGGTTCTGCTGGGAGGCGAGTTAGAGGAGAACGAATGAGAGGGCTGGTTCGAGCGAAATTCAGCCAGTTGTCGCGGGCCTCTTCGCGGCTCCGAGAGCGAGGCCGACCGCGAGACACGCGGCGAGTAGAGCGCTGCCGCCATCGGACAGGAAAGGCAGCGCCATGCCCTTGGGCGGCGCGAGGCCCGTGACGACTTGCAGATGCAACATCGCTTGAAACGCGACCGAGATCGTCAGCCCGAATGCTGTCAACGCGGCGAATCGATCTTCGACGGCGAGCACCAGGCGAAACGCTTGCCACGCAAACGCCCCGAAGAGGCCGACGACGAGGAGCACACCGAAGAGGCCGAGCTCCTCGCCGACGAGGGCGAGGGCGTAGTCGGTCTGCATGTACTGCAGGTTGGCGTTGCGGAAGAGACCTTGGCCGAGTCCGACGCCGAACAGATCGCCGCTCGCCATCGCTTCGGCAGAGCGTCGCACCTGGTCATTGGTGGCCTCCCCCGTCCAAACGGCGAAGCGCTCGCGGATGTGGCCGAATTGCGTGAGCCCGAACATCACCGCAGCCGCGCCGAGACTCGCCACCGTCAAAGCGACGTGGGTCACGCGCGCGCCGCCGACGAAGAGCGTCGCGCCGTAACACATCAAGAGCAGGATCGCGCCGCCGAGGTCCGGTTCGAGGAACACGAGCGCGAAGGCCGCGAGCCCGACGGCGACCGACGGCGCGAAGCCCGTACGCCACTCACCGATGCGCGGCCCGAGCATCGCGCAACGTCGCGCGACCCAGAGCACCAGGAACACCCGCGCGAACTCGGACGGCTGGATGCCGAACGAGATCCCCGGGATTTGGATCCAGCGGTGCGCGCCGTTGCGCGGCGCCCCGAGCACCGGCAGGTACACGGCGACCAGCGCGAACATGATCAACACCGTCAGCGCCGGCACGAACGTCGAGAGGCGCCGCGGGCCGACCCAAGACCCCACGAGGAGCAAGCCGACTCCGATGGCACGGAACCCCGCGAGCTCGCGCAGCTCCGCGCCCAGGAGCTCGCGCGGGACGGTGGTCGAGGCGTGACTCGCCTGCAACAAGAACCCGAACCCGAGCAGGGCCAACGTCACCGCGAACAACGCGCGCGCGGGCCCGCGCGGGTCGCGGCCAGCGGCGCGCCAGTGCAGCTCCTCGAAACGCTCGGCGAGCGTCATTTGGCGGAGCCCCCCGAGTAAGTCGGCGCGGGGACCGGTGCGGAGATCGGTGAGGGAGTTCGTCGCTCGGGAAGACATGGTGTGGTGCCCTCGAGGTCAGCGGACCTTCATCAACGCGAGGCTGACCGTGGCGCAGACGACGGCCACGATCCACGCGCGCACGACGACGGTGACCTCGTGCCAGGGTTTCGGACCGGGGCGAAAGATGCCCCCCTTGAGCTGCAGTCCGTGGTGCACCGGCGCCATCGTGAACAGGCGTTTGCCGCCTGAGCGTCGGAACCAGAAGCGCTGCAACCAGCTCGAACCGAGCTCGATGAAGAACACGGCGCCAAGCAACGGCAACACGAGCTCTTGTTTCGCGACGAGCGCCATCCAACCGAGCAGGCCGCCGATCGGCAGCGAACCCGAGTCCCCCATGAACACGCTCGCGGGGAAGGCGTTGAACCAAAGGAACCCGAGGTTCGCGCCGACGAGCGCCGCGCCGACGACCGCCATCTCTGCGGCCTCGGGCACGTACGGCAGGTTCAGGTACTCGGTCCAATCCGAGCGGCCCGTCACGTAGCAGAAGACGCAGAGCGCGCCGCCCGAGACGACGGTGCAGCCCGCGAGCAACCCGTCCATGCCGTCGGTGATGTTGGTGGCGTTCGCGGTGCCCGCGATCACGAGCCAACCGAGGGTCAGGAACGCGAGGCAACCGATCAGCGATTCACCGAGCGGCAGCGACCAGTCCTTGATGAACGGCACATGCAACTCGAGGAGCGAATAGCGCCCCGACGCGCGCGCGTACCACACGAGCGCCCCCACACACGCGACAGAGACGACCGTCTGTCCCGCGAGTTTCGCGCGCTCGCTGAGGCCGCGGCTCTCGGCCACGGTCAACTTCAAGTAGTCATCGACGAAGCCCACCGCCGCCATGCCGGCGACGATGATCATGGCGATCACGACCGCGATGTTGTCGAGCGGGCACCAGAGCACGATCCCGAGCAGCAGCGACGCGACGAGGAAACTCCCGCCCATCGTTGTCGTCTCGTGTTTGCCCATGCGCTTCGACAGCTCGGCCAGCTCGCGGGCAGCGGTCTTGGTGACGTCCTCGCCGACCCGGTGCCGGCGCAGCCAGCGGATCGTCGGCCCGCCGAGCACGAGCGCGGCGGTGAACGAGGTCAGCGCGGCGAGCGCGGCGCGGAACGAGATGTACTCGAACAGCGCGCTACCGGTGATCCGCGCGAGGAGCTCTGCGAGCATCAGGCGCCCCTCGATGCGAGCAACGCCGCGGCGATACGCTCGAGGCGCGCGGCGCGGCTGGCCTTGATGAGCACGACATCGCCGGGCGCGAGCTCGGCTTCGAGCGCCGCGATGGCCTCTGCCACGTCCGACGCGCTGTGCAGCTTGTGCGCGGCGAGGCCTGCCTCGCGTGCCGCCAACCCGGCCGGCCGCGCGAGGTCGCCGACGGTGATGAAATAGTCCGCGACGCCGGCAGCAGCGACGCCAGCTTCGCGGTGCAAACTCTCGCTCGACTCGCCGAGCTCGTGCATGTCACCGAGGACGACGACGCGGCGTCGGGCCGGCAAACCGGCCAGCACCGCGAGTCCTGCGCGCACGGAGTCGGGGTTCGCGTTGTAGCTGTCGTCGAGGATCGTCACGCCCCCTGCGAGCAGGCGCTCCATCCGACCGTGGGCCGGCGCGAGTTTCGGGAGCCCACGCAGCAGCGTCTCGAGGTCGTGGCCCAACCCGAGCGCCAAGGCCAGCGCGGCGGCCACGTTGCGCGCCGCGTGCGCGCCGAGCAGAGGCACGGTCACCTGACGTTGATCGCCGATCGACGGTCCACGCAGTGAGAACTCCGTGCCGCCCTCGAACAACCGCACGCCAGTCGCGACGACATCTGCGCCATCGCTCTCACCGAACGTCAGCACGCGGCCCGCTGTGCGCGCGGCGAGCTCAGCCCGGAACGGATCGTCCGCGGGGAGCACACACACGCCACCGCCCGGCAACGAGGCGGGCAGAGCGCCCTTCTCCCGCGCGATGCCAGCCTGCGAGCCGAGCCCCGCGAGGTGCGCGCGTCCGATGCCCGTGACGATCGCGTCGGTCGGCCGCGCGATGCGGCAGAGCGCTTCGATCTCGCCGGGCGCGTTGGTGCCGAGCTCGAGCACGAGGGCGCGCGCCGCGGCGTCCGCGTCGAGGATCGTCCGCGGCACACCGATCGAGTTGTTGAACGAAGCCGGGCTCTTGGCGACGGGCAGCACCTCGGCGAGGAGTGTCGCGAGCGTCTCCTTGGTCGAGGTCTTGCCGGACGAGCCCGTGATCCCGATGACCGGGCCATCGAACGCCGCGCGGCGCATTGCCGCGAGATCCGCCAGGGCCTCGAGTGGGCTCGCGACAAACGCGATGGACAGCGCGCCATCGGAGGCGGCGCGGAGCTCGGCCGCAAGCGCGCGCGCCGCGGCGTCGTCGGGGCGACCGCGGAGCAGCACAGCGCCGACGCCGCGGCGCTGCGCGTCACGGGCGAATTCATTGCCGTCGAAGCGCTCACCGGAGAGGGCCACGAAGACCTCGGCGTCGCGCGCCGTGCGCGAGTCCGTCGAGACTCCGACCAGCACACGCTTCTCGGGGCCGCTGACGTGCACTGCGCCCGTGGCGCGCAGCACCGCGGTGTACTCGAGCGGAGCCGCGCTCACTGCGTGCCTCCCGTGCGCGCGGACACTGGGCCGCGCAGCACTTCGAGAGCGACGACACGATCATCGAACGGCAGCACCTCCGCGCCGATCGTCTGGGTGTTCTCGTGCCCCTTGCCTGCGATCAACACCGTGTCGCCAGGACGCGCGAGCTCACACGCGCGTTCGATCGCGAGGCGACGGTCGAGCTCGACGAAGCGACGCCCGCCCGCAGCATCGAGCCCCACGAGGATCTCGTCCGCGATCGCGCGCGGCGATTCGCTGCGCGGGTTATCGCTCGTCACGATGGCGACGTCAGCGAAACGCGCCGCAGCAGCGCCCATCAACGGCCGTTTGCCGCGGTCGCGGTCGCCGCCCGCGCCGAACACGACGATGAGTCGGCCGCCGCGGCCCTCGGCTTCGAGGTCGGCGCGAAGCGTCGCGAGCACACGCTCGAGGGCGTCGGGGCTGTGCGCGTAGTCCACGAGGACTTCGAAGCCTGCGGCGCCGTCGCCGACCGGTTCGAGGCGCCCGGGGGCAGCCAAGGAGGATGCGAGCCCCTCCGCCACGGCGGAAGGGCTCGCGCCCAGGACGCGCGCGACGGCAGCTGCCGCCAGCGCATTCTCGACGTTGTGCCGGCCGCGCAGGGGAAGTCTGACCTCGGTTGAGATCCCCATCCCTTCGAGGAGAAGCTGCGCTCCCCTGCGGTCCGTACTCGGTCGAGCAGCCACGAGGTCGGCGCGCGACCTCGTGCTGTACGTAACCACGCGCGCTCCACGCGCGGTGGCTGCGGAGGCCATGACCTCCCAAGCGGGGTCGTCCAAATTGACGACCGCGACACCATCGGGCCCGAGGCCCGTGAAGAGCCGCGCCTTGGCGCGAGCGTAACGCTCGAGCGTCCCATGGTAGTCCAGGTGCTCGCGCGTAAGATTCGTGAAGACGGCGACGCGCACGCGTGTGCCAGCGAGGCGCTCCTGCTCGAGCGCGTGCGAGCTCGCCTCGAGCACGACCGAGTCGCCGCCGGCAGCGAGATGGCGCGCGAGGAGGCGCTGCATTTCGGGCGCGTCGGGGGTCGTGTGGCTGGCGTCGAGGAACGCCGCGCCCTCGCGCGATGCGAGGCGGTGTCCCGCGGTCCCGAGCACCGCCGGCCGACGGCCCGCGCGTTCGAGGAGCTGCCCGACGAGGTGCGCGACCGTCGTCTTGCCGTTGGTGCCGGTCACCGCTGCGACGTCGAGGCTCTGCGACGGGTCGCCGTGTACTTCCGCGGCCGCGCGACCGAGCGCGTGCCGCGCCTCGGCGTGGACCCAAACGGCCTCCGGGCGGCGTCCGCTCGGAAGGCCGTCGAGCTCGCGCTCGTCAGCGACGAGCACGCTTCGCGCGCCGCGACCAAGCGCGTCCTGGACGTGCAGGACGCCGCGCGCGCGCAGGCCCACGAGCGCGGCGAAGAGCGCGCTGTCGCTCGCGCGCCGTGAGTCGAGCACGACGTCGGTCACGGGTGTTTCGGGCGCGCCGAGCACTCGACCGCCGAACGCGCGCGCGAGCTCGCCGATGGTCGGGGCCACGCCCGCGGTGCGCGCCTCACGCGCCGCGTCGTGACCACACCCGGCGCGCGGCGCGACGTGCACGGCGCTGTGGTCGTGTTCGATCGGAGTCCCCTCGCTGCGTTCGCTCATCGGCCATCCCCCAACACGTCGAAACCCTTCGCACGACCGCCCGTGTCGCGCAGCTCGCCGCGCTCCAGGAAGACAGGCGCGGACTCGGCCCACGGCAAGTCTGACTCCGAGAAGCTCGCCGGCACGAGGGCCTCGCGCCGCTCGTCGCGCGCGACGCCCTTGGTGACATGGGAGCGCGGCAGCCCGAAGGCCTGACGCAGCACCGCGATCGCGGTCGGCCCCGCGACACGCGAGCCGTATCGCTCGGGTCCGGTCGGGTCCTCGATCACGATGAGCGTCAGGAGCTCGCGGCCGTCGCGGTTGCGCCCGATGGCGACCATGGACGAGGTGTAACAAACGCCGCGCTTGCGGTCGAAGTGCTGGTGCCGGCCCGAGAGCGCCTTGCGCTCGGAATCGGACATGCGTGTGCCGCGCTCGGCGTGGGCCGCGAGCGCGGGCAGCTCGACGTGCAAACAGAGCTCGCTCGGGACCTTCTCGGTCGTGCCGGTCTTCGTGCCGATCCACGCGAGCTCGGGGTGCATGCTCGGGTGGGCGATCTTGTCGCCGGTGCCGACCGTCGCGCCGAGGTTCATCATCGCGCGTACGTCATCGCACGCGCGCTCGCTGAGCACGCGCACACTCTCTTCGAGCGGCAAATCCCAGCGCAGCTCGCCCTGGTCGATCGCGGAGAGGACCCGCAGCGGTCGACGCATGCCGCCGCGCGCGACGGTCGCGAGCGCCTCGGCGTGCTGCCAGAGCGTCACGCCGATCTCGTGCCCGAACGAGACGGAGGCGTGCGTGTAAGCCTCGCGCCACCCGCCGGGGATCTTCGGATCGAGAGGCGTCAGGAGCCCCGCCATCTCGGGCCCGAGCTGGGCGCTCGGACGCTGGCCGTAGCCGAGAGAGAGGATGGCCTCGCGCATGACGGACGCGGGTACACGCAGACCGATCTGCACGAGCACGGCGTTGCACGAGTGCGCGAGGCCCTCGGCCGCCGTGAGCTCCCTGGCCGTCGGCGCGCCTTCGGCCTCGCCGATGCTCCGGCGGCTGCCGCGCACGTAGAACGTGGTCCCCGCGTAGGTCGGGAAGACGGTCGTCGGCGCCACATAACCCCGATCGAGGGCGATCGCCATGACGATCGCCTTGAACGTCGACCCAGGTGTGAACACGTGCCGAAGCGGCGCGAAGCCGCTGTAGGGATAGCGGCTCGTGTAATCGAGCGCGAGCACATCGCCCGTCGCGACGTCGACGACGATGCCCATCGCGAGGGCCGCGCGCTCGCGACCGAGGACCTCCGAGAGCTCGCGGTGCAACATCTCTTGGACCCCCGCGTCGAGAGTCGCGTGGACCCGCGGCACGTCGGCGGCGTCGTTGGCGGCGGTGAAATAATCAGGCAGGCGACCGAGGTCGCGCCACGGCGCGCGCCGATCGCGGGCGACGCTGCGCACACGCCGGTAGTACGCGCGCGAACGCTCGTCGAGGATTGAGGTCCACGGGCCGTCCTCGAGCTCGACCTGGGCGCGCAGCTCGAGCCCACTCCAGGGCCGCCAACGCTGCTCGAGCTCGCGGGTGTACGCGTCGAGCGGATCCCCCGGCTCTTCCCAAGGCAGGAGGTACGGGCGCTCTTCGCGGGTGCGACGGGCCACGCGCAGTGCTGTGCCCGGATCGAGCACGCCCCAGTGGCCGAGCAACGTAAACGCGTCCTCGGGGACCTCGATGCTGCGCGTCGCGCTCGGCGGGGCGGGCTGGCCCGCGGGGCGGGTCGGGTGTTTGCGATCGAGGCGCGCGTGCAGATCGGCCTGCGCGGCCGAGATCGATTCGGATGTCAGGAGCTTCGCGACCACGTGGGCGCGCACGGCGTCGATGCGACGCGCGACGACACGGAAACGCGACGGCATCAGCTCGGCCCAGATGGCTTCGTGCAGCGCGGCGCGGCGATCGACGGAGCCGAGGTGCAACAGCGGCTCACGCCCCACTTCGGAGAGCAGCGCCAACGCGGCCTCGTCGCCGCCGACGACGGCGAGGAGTCCGTCGAGCAGGCGGCGTGTCCAGCGCTCGGGGCGCTTCTCGCCGCCGAGGCCGAGCTGTCGCACGCGCTGGCGGTCCGAGAGCGCGAGCGCCGGCTCCCACGCGATCGTCCAGAGGCCCGCGGGGCCGCCGTGGGTAGCGCCGAGGAGCGGCACGACCTGAAAGCCCTCGATAGCGACATCGGGGCCTGCATCGTCCGGATTGACCTTGCCGGTGGCGATCCAGAGGCGCGCGCGCATGGCGCCCTCTTCGTCGAGGGCCAAAAGGCGCGGCGCGCTGAGCTCGAGCCAGCCCGGGGCCGGACCGTCGCGGAACTCGGGCGGCATGAGCGCGGCGAGGACCTCGTCGAGGGTCATGTCCCCGAGGGCGTTCGAGATGGCCTCGGCGACGCGCAGCGGCGTGTGCGAGCGCCACAGCGCGCGCGGCGACACAGTGAGATCGAAACACTCGACCGAGAGGGCCAACGGCTGGCCTCGGCGATCGAGCAGCTCGAAACGCGGCCAAGGCGCGGTGGTGTCCGCGAGCCCCTCGGGCTGCTGGCCGGCTCGCGCGGTGTGGATCCAGGCAGCCTTGATCGCGACGGCGGCGAAGACCGCGCCGACGAACGCGTAGGCCGCGAGGGGGCGCAGGCCCGAGGCGGCGACGAACTGGTCGTCGGTCGGACGGAATCCCGCCGAACCGAAGCCGTGCGCCGCTGCGCCGCGCGCGCGGCGTCCCCTCTTGGAAGCTCTCATCGCTGTGTGCGCTCCGGCCCCTCGCCAGAACGGGTTCGATTCTCGACAGCCTCGGCGTCGAATTCAAATCGGAGCGCGGCGGCCCGCAGCGCAGTCGCGCGGCGCTCGTTCCATTCGGCCTCGCGCTGCAGCTCGTCGAGGCGCGCCGCCGCGGCGTAGTTGTCCGCCTGGACAAAAACCGTGCGCAGGCCGAGCCCCAGCGCGAGGGCCGTCGCTGCGAGGGCGAGCACCGCGCGGGCGCCGGCGCGCTCGGCCACGAGTTCCGCTTCGTCCGTCATCGGAGGTTCTCCTGGGTCGGATCTTGGCGGGTCCGCGCCGCAGCGCGGACCTTGGCGGAGCGCGCGCGCGGATTGGCGCGTACTTCCTCTGGGCTGCCCGAGAGCGGCCCCTTCGTCAGGGACGTGAAGGCCCCCGCGCGGCACCGCTCGGCGAGGAAACGCTTCACGACGACGTCCTCGCCCGAATGGAAGCTGATCGCGCAGAGCACGCCCCCATCGGCGAGGTGCTCTTCGGCGAGGGCGAGGCCGGCCTCGAGCTCGCCGCCCTCGTCATTGACCGCGCGGCGCAGGGCCTGGAAGACCCGCGTCGCAGGGTGCACTTTGGCCGAGGCGCCGCGGCCGAGCTCGTGCGCGATGAGGTCCGCGAGGGCGCGTGTCCGCAGGAACGGGACCCGCCGGCGGGCCTCGCAGATCGCGCGCGCGACGCGGCGCGAGGCGCGCTCGCCGCCCTCTTGGAAGAAGAGGTCCGCGAGCTGCTCCTCCGGCCACCCGTTGACGATGTCCGCCGCTGTGACCTCGCGCCGCTGGTCCATGCGCATGTCGAGCGGGCCGTCCCATTGGAACGAGAAGCCGCGCTCGGCGCGGTCGAGTTGCAAGGAGCTCGCGCCGAGGTCCATCAGCCAACCGACCGGCGGCTCGCCGAGGGCCGCGACGGCCTCGCCGAGCTCTGACATGCGGCTGCGTACGATGCGCACGCGGCCCTGGAAGGGCTCGAGACGCTTCCCAGCCAGGGCTAGGATCGAATCGTCTTGATCCGACCCGAGCACACTGAAATCTGGGAAGCGCCCGAGCAAGAGCGCTGAGTGCCCCCCGGCACCCAGCGTTGCGTCCACGATCCAGCCGCGAGTCGGTGTGTCCGTTCGTCCACCCCCCAGCAGACGAAGGACTTCCGCGGCCAGGACCGGGACATGCACGGCCTCGGGGTCCGTCACTCGGACCTCCAGGGCGAGGTGCGCAGACGACAAGGACCCGCGTCTTGGGGCTCGGATGAGCGTCCCCATTTCAAAGGTCTCCCTCCCGCGGAGCAGCGGACGGACAGGGCGAATAGCGGCCGCGTTTGCGGTTCGCGTAGGCCTCGGCCGGCCAGATCTCGACCCGATTGCGCAGACCGGCGGTGACGACTGACTCCCCGATCCCCACGAGCTCGCGGAGATCCTGGGGTAGGAGCACACGGCCCGAGGTGTCGAGGGACACCGGGCTGACGTACTCGTAGAAGTCGCGTTCATCGTCCACGTCAAAGTCGGGGTCGAGCGGGTTCTTGTCGAAGTGGCGGGAGAGGATCTCGAAGTCAGCTGGTGTGGTCAGCCAGATGCACTGCCCCCGACCGGGAGAGAGGATGGCAGTGCGGTTGCCCTCCTCATCCCGTGGCAAGAGGTCCTGGAAGCGCTTCGCGACAAAGACTCGGTTCTTCTTGTCCACCGCGTGGTTGGACGTGCCGAGGAAGCCGAGCCCGAGGGAGGTCATGTGCGGGGACCCCCCTCAGGATTTCGTTGATGCCACTTCACTGACCTTCGGTGCCACAGGGTGAGTCTCCCGTGCCACCTGGCTGACCGCAACACACGAGGCTGAATTCCGTAAGTCCCTGCCCCGCCGGACTTTATGCACGCTCGCGGACGGCGCGGCGACCTACCAGGGATTGGGGTCCAGGCCGGCCTTCCGGGGGCCTCGACCACTAGGCGTTGTGGTGCCCGCGCCGCGCTCGGGGTCTCGGCGCGCCCCCCTCGCGAACGGCTGCCGACCGCTCGAGAGCGACCGACGCGTGGCGGCGAGGTGGTCGCCCGTGCCACTTCGCTGCGCTCGCGACGAGCGGGTGCGCCGGCCCAGCCCAGCGACAGCTGGCTCCGAAGCAACCCAGGCGTGGGCCGCAGCACCCGGCGCCGATCACGCCTCCGAGGCGCTGGCGGCGAGTCTTGCTCGGTTGAGAAGGTCGGCGACCTCGAGGGTGCGAGCCCATGCATCGAGATACGCCTCGTCGAGCTGACCCGCGCGGACGCGCAGGAGAGAGGTCACGTCGCGCCACTGCTGCTCGGACACTTCGTCGCCGGCTCGGAACCAAACGAGCTTCTGGAGCACGATGTCCTCCGGGCCCGTCACGAGCACTTCACGCGGATCGTCCGCCGCGAGGCGGAGTGGCTGCGCGCGCCCCCACTTCGCGTCATGGTGACCCACCCGGCGCGGTACGAAGACGTCGATCTTGACCATGCCCGACAGGCGAATGACGTTGAACGACCGCTGTCTGCGTACGGCCTCTCGAATGCTCTCTGCGTCGACGTACCAGCGGTCGGTCAGCCGCTCTGCGAGGGGCGCTGCGTGTCGCTCTTCGAGGTGCGCGACGACGTCGACGTCCCGCGTGAAGCGGGGTTCACCCCAACTGATCGACGCGAGAGAACCGCCGACGAGCATCGGCACGCCGAGCTCCTCCAGGGTTGCGGCCAACTCGAGAAGGGCCTCGAGAACGGGGTCAGCGCTCACAGCCCTTGCGCCACTGCGCGCGCTCGCGCGGCCCGCGCGAAGAGCTCGCGGCCGAGTCGGCGTTCGGCGACAAGGTCCTCGAGCTCATCCGAGCTCGCGTCGGGATGGGAGTGCCGGAGCGCAGCCAGCTGAACGGTCCGCGCGAGCGCCCAGGATTCCCGCACCATGCTGTACTTCTCCGCGGGTGACATGGCCCGGTAGTGTTGGTCCAGCAGGCGCTGGGCGTGGGCGGATGTATCGTTCGGCATGGGACGGGGACATTGTCGTCGACACGGAGTATGGGACGGATCCCCCGTTGCCGCTAGCGATCGACTCGCATCAGCCACCCGATGGAATCACAGCGACTCAGCGCTGATGGCGCCACTGCTCGCGTCAGGACGCGCTGAAGGGAGCAGCCTCCTTGGAATCTCGGGAACTTGCGACGAACCCTGCCGTGCCTTGGCGTCCTAGTGTAGATGGTCGATTCGTCTCCGCTCCCCGATCCCTCCGAGCTGCTCGTCCATGCCGAGTGGCTGCAGCGGCTCGCGCGCACGCTCGTGCGCGACCAGCAGGTGGCCGAGGACATCGTGCAGGAGACCTGGCTCAGCGCGCTTCGATCCGGGCAGCGCGACGGTGTCCGTCCGCGCCCTTGGTTGGCGCGGGTCCTGCAGAATCACCTGCGCTCCCGGGAGCGCTCGCAGGCCCGACGTATGCGGCGCGAGGCCGAAGTCGCGCCGTCCGAGCTGCTGCCCTCAGCGGCCGAGCTGAGCGAACGCGCTGACTCGGCGCGTGTGCTACTCGACGCGGTGCTGGGCCTCGCCGAGGCGCAACGCCAAGTCCTGCTGCTCCACTACTTCGAGGGGCTGCCCGTCGCGCGCATCGCGGCCCTCACCGGCACGAACGAGGTCGCGGTGCGCAGCCGCATCGCTCGCGCGGTCGTGGCGCTGCGTGAAGTTCTCGAGCGGCGCTCCGGCGGCGATCGTGCGCGCTGGCTCGCGGCGCTCGCGCCGCTTGCGAACCCCTCGCGTGTCGCATCGACTGCTTCGACTGGCGCGCTCAGCGCCGTCGCCTACTTCGGATCCACCACTATGACCGCCAAGTCCACTCTCGCCGTCGCGACCGCGACGGTGCTCTTGCTCGGCCTCGGGCTCCGCTTGTTCGTCGGCGATGGCCCTGGCCAGCGACCTGTCACCGACTCCGAGCTAGTGAGCGCGATCGACAGCGACGAACAAGTACGCGGCGAGACCGCGGCCGGCACCGCCATGATCGCGCCCGAGGTCGATGCCGTCACGCCAGCTCGGAGCGCGCTGGTTACGTCATCCGATCTCGACGACCTCGCGGCGAACGCAATTCGCACTCTTTCGGGCCGCGTCGTCGATGGAGGCACCCGCACGCCAGTGGCAGGCGCGCGTGTCATCGTGCAGGACAGCTCGTCCGATGACGCATTCAGTGGGGAGGCAGCAACTTGGGAACTGGAGACGAACGCACAGGGTGAGTTCCAGAAGGTGTTGCACACAACGTCCGTCGTCACGCTCGAGGTGGTCAGCTCTGGTTACCTCCCTCAGAAGTTCTCCGGCGTCGTCGTGGGCGCGAAGACCGAGGTCGCGCTGCGGCCGGGCTCGCGTCTCGTCGTCGAAGTCCATCTCGATCGCCACGGCGATGGTGTGTCACTCGAGCCGATCGAGAACGCGGCGTGTCGATTGGTCTTGAATGGCAACACCGACAGTCGGCGCACAATCCAACTCGGGAACACGGACTCACGCGGCGAGGTCAACTTCGCGCTACGCAATCGGATGGCCCACATCATCGTGGCGGTGCCGGACCAGCCGTCGTTCGTCAGGATCTACGAGTTGGCGCCGGGACAAGATCGAATCCAGGTCGTGATTCAGCCTGCCGGAGACGTGAGCGGTAGGATCATCGACACGAGCACGGGACTGGCGATCGCGGGAGCCGCTGTCAGTGATTTCGACCGCCCGGACCTCCGATCGATCACCGACGACAACGGAGAGTTTCGGATTCGGCACGACCGCGACGACGACCGTGTATGGGTAGTCACGCATCCCGACTATGCGACGGTTCTCCAACGCATCTCGCCGCCGTCGCTGTCGGCCGGGCGCGTGCCCGACATTCAGCTCAAGGAAAACGCCGTGTTGATCGGTCAGCTCCTTGGATTCGAGGGTGAAACGCAACTCTCGGTGGTCAGCAAGAAAAGCTATTTCGTTAACCAGCGCTTCCAGCGCCACATGACTCTCGCAGGTCCGGGGCCGGTGCGTGTGGCGGGAGTCCCACCCGGAGAGTCGCTGCTACTCGAGGCACGCGACAGCAGCGGGCGCACCGGCTTTGTCGAGCCGCGCGCCGCGGCGCCTGGCGAGACCGTCCAGTTCGGCTCGCTCGCGCCGATGGCTACCGTGACCCTCCAGGGTCATCTCGCCGGCCTCGACCCGAGTTTCCCGGGCGTCGTGCGGGTGCGGGTGAGTCGTGGCGAGTTGACTCTGCGCGACCTGAAGTTCGCGGTACGCGGCGGCGACTATCGGGCCACGGACCTACCGATAGGCAAGATCGAGGCCTGGCTTGAGCAGGAGGGAGCGCGGGGTTCCCTCATGAAAATCGAGCCGTCCGGCGGGGAGACCCTTCTGGATCTCGACCTCGACCTAGGCGGTCGGATTCACGGCACGGTCCGCAATGAGTCGGGTGAAGGTGTCGAGAACGCGGCCGTACTCGTGCATTTCGAGAGGGCTGGGGTGCTCCACATGGAGTCCGCGCGTTCCGATGCCACGGGCCGGTTCGTTTGCGCTGGACTCGATCGAATGACGACGCACCGCGTATCGATGCTCAGCATCGACAGTCAGGGTGCGGAGATCCTGCCGAAGGAGATCGAGGGCGTGCTTCCCGATGGGGCGCCGCTCGAGTTCACGTTCAGGGAGAGCGTGTCGACGATCACCGGCAAAGTGAGCGAGGCGATCCTCGCTTCCGTCACGGCAGACGCACTTAGTGTGGAAGGCCACTGCGAGGACGACGAGGTCTCGGGTACTGTCCGAGACGACGGCACATTCCACCTCATGCTGCCGCACGCTGGTCCGTGGTCCCTGAAGCTGCTCGTCATTGAACTGTTCGGCGAGGAACCATTCATCGACGAGTTGCCCGAAGGGGACGTCATCCACGACGCGCGCCCGGGCGTCCCCGTCGAATTCCGTCTCAGGTAGCGCCCATACACATCGTGCCGCACACGTGTCGTTGTTTTCGACAACGAGGAGTTCCTGAGCAATCGAGTCGCCCGCCCAGCGAGGGGGTCCCGCGCTCGAGCGGGACGGCAAAGGGTCACGATTGCTCCGGCAATCCTCGTCGTCCAAAACGACAACAGGTGTGCGGCACGGATTGGTATGCGTCAGTGACTGAGGAGGCTGGACATGCCTTCGGTCACGATTTGGGTCAGGTCCAGGACCATGGAGTGGCCCTTGAGGGTCTCCTTCGTGGGTGACCAAATCGCGGCGATCGGCAAGTCCGTTTTCGATTCGAGTTCGGCTGCGACCTCGGCGCCCAGTCCGAGGCCCAAGACAAAGACCTGCGATCGGTCGATCCGCGTGTCGAGCTCGGGGCCATCGAGCACCGAGCGCAACACCGTCGGGTCCTCGGCCACGACGTGAGTGTCGAGCGCGACGATCAGCGCGCTGCGCTTCTTGTCGGCGTCGAAGAGCTTGTCTGCGCCAGGGATCGACACGAACCAGCCTTCGTCGAAGCCGCCGATGTGAAGGGCGACCACGACTTTCGCGCCCGCTCCTGCCGTCGCGAGGCGGTCTGGGAGTCGCACCCACGCACGGACCTCCTGATCGCGGTGCAAAAACGTCTGCCAGAAGGGCCGGCCAGCTCGGCCGAGAGGGCCATCACAGGTGTAGGGCGACTCTCCACGTTTCAACGCGGCGGCCTCGATCGCGAGCGCATTCAGCAGCCCGTTGTCAGCTTGTGCGCCGCTCGCGAGGCGCGCCGATTCGAGCCCGATCACGTGCACGAAGCTGGCGGACTCGCCTTCGTCCGCCGATCGCTGGATCAATTGCACGCGCGACGCGTACGTGCCCTTGGCCGCTGAGAGCTGCCGCGACATGGACACCGCCGAACCGTCGGCTTCCGCCGCCACATCCTCGAGGAGGATCACACGGAGCTGCTCGGCGGAGCGAGGGGAGTTATAGACCGCCACATGCGCGCAAGCGGCACCGGAAAAATCCAAGTCGATTCGCCTCTCACCCCAAGCCATGGGCCCGACGGGAATCCACGCCCCGACGGGCAGGAGTCGACCGGAACGATCGAAATGAATCGCGCGACTCCCTCGATACGGTCCACCCCTGCCGAAGTCTGGTCTCCAGTCATAGTCGACCGAGAACTGCAATTCTTGACCGCTGAGCAGCTCGACGAGAGGCAATTCGAGTCCATACAGTGAGCGCACGCTGACTCTCACATGCGACGAGGTCACGCCGTTGGACAGACACTCACGCAGATGCGGTGTGCATTCCCCATCGTCGACGAGCGCGAACTTGATCGAGGCACGGAATTCGTCGTGGGAACTATCCAACCCGAGGAGCCGCGATCGAAGCTGATGCCAAGTCCGAACAGCGGCGATCCGATCGCCTCGGCTCCAATAAGCGAGCCCCTGATCTGCAGCCGCCCTCGTCACAGCCGGATCGTTCCGGGCGTTGTCTTTCGCCTGCGACCACGCCGCCGCCAACTGGACCCATGCCTTGTGGCCGTCAAAGAGCGAAGGATTGAGAACCTCGCCTCCTCGGATGACGGCCCGTGGAGGCGGCGGGTCTTGTCCCAGAACAACCCCGCTCGTTAGAGCGACGAGTAAGAAGGCCACGAGCAAGGGGGCCACGCGCGACAGCATCACTTGGACGCCAGACAAGGCGAACATCGCGCGATGCGGAGTCGCGCCACTTCTGCCCGTTTTCTTTCGCTGCCAGGGCGCCGCCGCGACGGCCTGGCAGCGGACACAACCGGGTAGAAGTGGTGCGATTCCGTATACCAAGTGTCGCCCCTATAGCGATGCGTCCTCGGTGCCCACCGGTTCCGCAGCATCCGGCTGCGGATCGTCGACCTCGTGGCCGAGCTCGCTCTCTGGCGCGGCGGTCGCGTCCTTTGAAGCGCGCTCTCCTGCGTCTTCGTCCGAGTCGTCCCCGTCGAGGCTCACGCCGTCATCGCTCTCCGCGCCGTCGAAGATCGACTGCAATTCGGCGCGCAGCTCTTCCATGCGCTCGGTGGTGAAGTCGTAGACGAAGACCTCGTACCGCTCCTCACGGCGCGGGCGGCGGACGATCATGCGCTCGCCCTCGGGGCCGCGCTCGACCTTTTCGATGCTGAGGCGGCGCTTGCGCATCAACAGCAAGCAGAGGAGGTAACGCAGCTCGCGCACCTGGACCTCGCCGCGCCCCTCGAGGCGCTCGAAGAGCTGCTCGAGCGACTCGAGGTCGAGCTGGACCGTGCGCTGCGTGTGGACTCTGTGACGGGTCATCCACCAGGACAGCGGACCCTCCTCCGCGTCGTCGCCCTCGGTCCGGACGGCGGGCGGCGCCTCCCCATGGCCGCGGCGCTTCCACGCGTCGAGGGACAGATCGCTGCGCCGCAGCTCACCGCCCGCGATCTCGACCATGGAGATGTGGCGCTCCCCGTCCTCGAAGGCGCGGCCCGTGTCGGCGCAGACGGCCTGGCGGCGTCCGAAGGTCCATTTGGTGCTCATGCTCCGGTGGGGATTGTAACCCCGTCCCCAGCGTCACCGCCGACTGCGGAAGGTGATCCACCAGAAGAGGGTCGTCCGCCGCTCCTCCGGGCTACGCTCGAACTCGAACATCCCGAACGGGAGAATCGAGAGCGACGAGCGCGTGGCGGGCTCGCGGGTCGCGGACGGGTAGGCGCTCCAGTCGTGGTTGAAGCCGAACTGGAAGATGAAGTCCAGAAACGACGTCGAGCTGCGCGCGACCGTCGATTGGTGCTCGACGATGATCGGGATGTTGAGGCTGCGCCGGCGGTCGAGCCGCTCGTCGGTGCGCACCGTCGCCGTGTGGTCCCCGAGGGGCCCGGTCACCGCGAGCTCGAGTCGGCCGCTGCCTGCGCGCAGGAGGCGCTCGACCTCCGCGGCGCTCGCGACGGCCTGACCGTTGCAGCGTAACACTCGATCTCCTGCGCGCAGGCCCTCGTTGTAAGCCCGGGATCCGCTGATGACGCCGGCGACGAGGGCGAGGTCCACGTCGCCCACCCCGACAGTGTGCGCCATTTCCGCCGGGACCGAGGCGAGCTGCAGGCCGGTCCGACGCAGGAGCTCCTTCGACCACGCGAGCGCGGTGCGTTCCGTCGCGGCCTCGTCGACACGCCGCGCGGCCGGCGTCAGCTCGAGCTCGTCCCGCAGCCAGCCGCCCTCGGACTCGCTGGCGATCAGCCGCGCAACGACACACGGCACCCCCGGCGCGAGGTCGCTCGCGACGACATCACGAAACTGGTCCACACCGCTGAGCACCACACCGTCGAGGGACAGGAGCACCTGCCCCACTCGCAGCCCCGCGGTCGCCGCCGCGGTGCCGTCGGTGACGCTCGACACGAGCACGCCCTTCCACGCCTCGAGGCCGCGCGCGTTCGCGACGCTGCGATCGATCGCGCGCACGTTGAGCCCGAGATACGGGACGTCGCGCGACTCCGTGCGGCGACGGATCAAGGCCGGACCGGCCTCGAAGTCCGCTTGCACGCGGTGTTGGATGCGGGTCCCGTCCTCGGCCGTGACCTCGCCGAGGTCGAAGGTGTCCGACGTCGAGCGGACACCGATGTGGGTCTCGACACAAGCCGTGAGCAGCGTCGTGCAGAGGAGAGTGAGGAGCAGATGGCGCATGGTGTCCGCGAGACCCGGTGTTCGTGTGACTTCGGGCAGAAGGGTCTCTGTGTCGGGGTTACTCGACGGCGGTCGCGCGGGTTCCGAGAAGCTCGCGAATCTCGATCCGGGTCGCGCCGCTCGCGCCGTGGCGTCGCGCGCCGCGAGCAGCGACACCAACCTCGTGAATCAGAAGTCGCCGGCGGTCGGCGCGGCGAACGCGGGTGAATGGACCCACCAATCCCGCCAGCGGCTGCGTCGGTCCTCGGTGGGATCGAACGGCTGGCCGAAGGTGGCGCCCGGGGCGCGGTCGAACCTCCTCACCGGCCTCGCATTCGTGACCTGAACAGCGCCGCCGTCCGTGGAGAGGCGTCGCCGCAAGGCTTCGAGATGCGCCTCAGCGGCGCTCGCCACGGCGGCATCCGGATCGTCGAGCGTCGCGATGAGCGCGGGGACGACGTCCGCCACCGGACCGCGCGTGCGCACTGTGATGCGTGAGCCGTCGCGGGCGATCACCACGGCCTCGAGGCCGGGTTGCCCTCCTCCATCGGCCGCCGCCGAAGGTGACACGACCCGGTCACTCTGCGCGAGGCGGCTCCGGTCTGTGTCGTGCGGCGGCCGAGGCGCGAGCCCGTCACGCGAGGCGCGCGCGCTCAGTGCGAGGAGCGCGCGCCCCGCGCCCTCGAACAGCGCGAGCGCGCGATCTGCGTCGAGCTGCAACGGATGCGTGACCACACGCTCGACGTACTCGATGCGGACGGGGCCAGGGACCTCGCGCTCGACCTCGACGACGCGCACGACCTCGACAGGAACCTCGACGCGGATCTCCTTCAGGACCGCGACCTCGACCGGAACTTCCACAAGGACTTCCACGGGAACTTCGACCCGGACCTCACGCACAAATTCGACTGGCTCCGGTGCGTGCGGCGTCGGCGCGCGCCACAGCCCGCGCGCCAACGCGACTCCGAGCGCCAACGCAGCAACGTGGGAGAGCGTCCGGACGAGCCAGCGCGAACCGGGCTGCGCGACGATGCGCGCGCTGGGCCACACGCGCGGGAGCGCCGCGAGCACGGCCACGACGTGCTCGGGCGGCGTCGGCCCGAGGCGCACGGAGCGCAGCTTCTGGGTCGCGCTCGAGAAGGCCTGATACTCGCGCCGGCAGCGCTCGCACGACTCTAGATGCGCGTCGAATGCGGCCTCTCTTTCGCCGCTGAGCGCGCCGTCGAAACGAGCGGAGAACAGGTCCTCGGTGGCTTGGCATGGATTCATCGATGGGTCCCTCCCGATTCGGCGCGGACGCCGAGCGCTCGACGCGGGCGACACAGACGTTCATAGTGCTCGCGAAACGCGAGGCGGCCGCGGTGCACACGCGACTTGACGGTCCCTACCTCGCAATCGAGCGCGATCGCGGCCTCGCCGTGATCGAAGCCCAAGACGTCGACGAGGTGCACCGCCGCGCGATATGGCTCGGGCACCGCTGCGAGCGCGGCGTCGATCGCGTCGGTCTCGTCAACCCGCTCGCTGGTGCCGTCCGAAAACGGCGCTGCGCGCCACAAGCGGGCTGTCGCTTCAGAGCGCGGCACCTGCACCGGTCGCTCGGGCTCGCTTCCGCGGCGACGCTGTTCGTCGCGCAAGCGGTTGAACACGATCGCGAAGAGCCATGGCCGAAAGGCAGCCCCGGGCCGAAACGACCCGAGCGCGCGGTACACCTTGAGCCACACGTCCTGGGCCAAGTCGTGCGCCCCGTGGTGATCACGGAGCCCCCGCTCGAGCGCCGCGAGCACCCCGCCTCCATGGCGCTCCACGAGCTCCGCGAAGCCGCCACGATCGCCCCCGGCGGCGCGGACGACGCACGCGGCGTCCTCGGGGTCACGGGAAATGGAACTCAGGGCAGGCCTCGACGTCCGGGGGGATACGCGCCACCCGCGGCTGGCGTTCCCAGCAAAGGTCGAGGATTCCGAGGCTCGGGCCAGAGGTCAGCCCGGGCCGTCGGACCGTATCAGACGACCAGCCAGCGCACGAGTCCCCACCAGCCGCGCAGAGCGCCGTCGAGGGCGCGGGCGCCGAGGCCGCGACGGCCTCCGAGGGCCGGCGAGAGGGTCAGCGGGCCCCCCACTAACAGGTGGCGGTCGCCGACACGGCGCTGACGCTGCACCTTGCGGCGCTTCTGCCAGAGGCGGCGGCTGTGGCCGAAAAACGCGCGCTTGCCGCGCAGCCAGTCGCGCAACGTGCCGTGGCGCAGCGTGAACATGAGCCACGCGGCCTCGTAGACGAGGATGCCCGGCGCCGCGAGGAACAGCGTCCAGAGACGCAAGTTCTTCGCGAGGAAGAACCAGCGGTTGCGCGAGTGCAGGAACACGCGTTGCGGCGGATAGGCGCCCGCGCGGAAGCTGATGCCGGCGGTGCCCGAGTCGTGCAGGACCACGGCGTCCTCGACCACCGCGAGGCCGTAACCCGCGGCGCGCAGGCGATAGGACAGGTCGAGGTCCTCGAAGAGGATGAACATCTCCTCGTCGAAACCGCCGACCTCGACGACGGGTTTCTTGTCGACGAGCAGCGCGAGCGAGATCACCGCCGGCACGTCGACGATGCCGTGGCCCTCGGCCTCCGCCAGCGGCACGCCGCTGTTGCGCAGCGCGAGCAGCCCCGCGTAGTGCATGCTCCCGCCGTCGTAGTGCACACGCGTTGGGTCCGACTTGTACACCGCGCGCGGTTGGACGAGCGCGAGGTCCGGCCGCGCCTCGAGCGCCGCGCGCAGCTTCACGAGCGTGTCCGGCGCCAGCACGACGTCATTGTCGACGAGCAAGACATGACGGTGCTTCGCTGCGCGCAGCCCGACGTTGCGGCCTGTCGATGCGCCGACGTTCTGATGCAAGCGCACGAGCTCGACGCCACGAAAGTGCGTGTTCAGAATATTGAGCGAACCGTCGCTGCTGCCGTTCTCGACGACGACGATCTCGTCGACCGGCGGCTCGAGGGCCTCGATGGAGCGCAAACACGCCTCGAGGTAGGCCTCGCCCTGGTAGTTGATGACAACCGCCGAGACCTGCTGGACGCGGCCCACGGCGCTGTCCATGACCTGGCGTTCGGCCACGCTGTCGGTGAGGGAGCTCATCGCAACGGCAGCTCGAAATCGGGATGCCGCACAGGCGCGCGGTTACGCAGGCAATACGGCACATTCCAGAGGATGCTTCCGGCGGCCTTGACGAGGACCCACGGCGCGCCCTTCGTCTCGCGCACGGCGCGGCCGATGCCGATCGTGCCGACGGCGTCGGTGACGGTGCCCTCGGCCTCGCGCTCGCCGCCGCGCAGCAGCACCTTGGTGACCACGAGCCAGGGCATCCGCGCGAGCTCGCCGAGCGGCGCGTACTTCAGCATCGACAGCCACGCGTTACGCGCATGGAAGTAGAGGCTGCGTTTGCCCATCTTGATGCCGAAGGGCGTCATGTGGAACGACTCGGCGCCGGGGAATTGCAATACGCGCAGGCCGAGGTTGTGCAGGCGGCAGGTGAGGTCGCGCTCGTTGCCGTACAGGAACAAACGCACGTCGTAGCCGCCCGCCGCGCGCAGCGCGCTCGCGCGCGCGAGGCTCGCGCAGCCGCGGAACGTGCTCATGTAGCGCTCGGTGTTCACCGCAGGTGCGTTACGGTAGCTGTCGGGCATGCCGGGCTCGATCACCGAGGTCGAAACGATGGCCGTTGACTCCGGCTCGGATTGCATGCGCGCGAGCGTGTCCTCGAGCCAACGCGGCGTCAGTTGCACGTCGTCGTCGAGGATGGCGATGAAGTCCCCCGAGGCCGTCGAGAAACCGACGTTGAAGGTCTCGCACGCGCCGTATTGGCTGTGCGGCATGATCACGAGCTTCACTTCAGGGAACTCGCGACGAATGAACGCCACAGTGCCGTCGGTCGAAGCATTGTCGACGACGACGATCTCGTCGAAGGGCCGGGTCTGGGCGCGCAGCGCGATCAGATTCGCGCGCACCGCGTCGTGTTTGTTCCACGCCGAGATGACCGCCGTCACACGCGGACCCTTGTCCGAGGCGCCCTGTTCCCGCGCCACTGCGCGGAAGGCCTCGCGGGCCGGGAAGGGCCCTACGAGGCGCTCACCGAGGAACCCCACCCAATGCGCGCCACCGAAAGGCGCGGCGGCGGCGCCCGCGGCCGCGACGGCGCGGAAATCCGGGCGCGGGTCGTCCGCGGGCGGCAGGAGCACCGTGCGCGCGCCGGTCTCCGCGATCACCTCGGCGATACGGATCGCGAGCCGGTGGGCCTTGCCGATGTCACCGGCGCGCGCGTCGAGGGACGGCAACGTGTTGCCTGCAGCGACGCTGCTCGCGGCGGGAACGCCGGCGCCACCGTCGCTCGCGACGACGAGCAGCCGCGGCGAGCGGCCAGCGCGCGCGAGCAGGTCGACGGTGACGGCCACGTCGCTCGACTCGCGCGACGTGGGCGCGATGAGGAGGACGGGACCTTCGAGCGAAGACAGGGTGGGGCTCGGGGTCAAGGGCGGAGGCTGGGTGTGGTTCAGGCCGCAGGGCGCGCGGTGCGAGGGTGGGACGCGAGCGCGTCGTCGAAGAGGTGCTCGAGGGCAGCGGCGGCGGCGGCGGCGGTCGGGATGTCGTCGGGGAGCGCGGCGAAGGCCCGTGCCGAGCGCCGCGGGTCGCGACAGAGCCGAGTCAGGGCGACGGCCCAAGCGCCCGAGTCCCCTGCTGGCAACACCTGGAACGCGCCGCGGTCGTAACGCTCGGCCGCGACTGCACCGCTGGTGATCCAGGCGGGGAGACCGAGCGCGAAGGCCTCGTCGAGCCCGAGAGCGTAGCTCTCCTCGCGACGCGACGGGAGTGCGGCCAAGTGACACCCCGCGGCGAGACGCCGGAGCGAGGCCCGATCGCCCCGCGGATGCAGCTCGAGCCACTCCGCGCGCCCACTCACGTCGCGGGGTGTGCCGCGGGCCACGAGCCGTACGGATCCAGCGGGCAGGCTCGCGATGGCGGCAATCAAGTCCTCGGCACCCGACGCCGCGTCGAGCGGTTCGACGAGGAGCACCCGCAACGGGCCCTCGCCGTCGAACGCGCGCGGTGCGCGCCGCGGCTCGACGGGGCTGAGCTCGACGGGGCTGAGCTCGACGGGGCTGAGCTCGACGGGGCTGAGCTCGGGAGGGCGAACCTCAGCGAGGCCATGGCCGGGCGGGATCACTCGCACCCGTCCCGCAGCGAGCGGCACGTGCTCGCGGACGCGCACGACCTGCGTCACGGACGGCAGAACCACCCGCAGGGCTGCCGCGCGCTCGAGCTGGTCGACGTCCGACGTTGGTCCGGCCTCGCCGAAGAGCGCGGCGACGACGGGCCAGCGTGGCGCGAACCGCTGGGCCGGGTCACCGCGGAGCGTGTCCGTCCCGAGCAGGTACACGACGTCGATGTCGCGAGCCAACAGCTCCTCGGTAGTCGGTACTCCCTGGCTACGGGCTCCCCGCAAGTCGGGCCCGCGCGCGTCCATGACCCAGACCTCGACCCGATGCCCGCGGGCCCGCAGCGCCTCGATCTGAGCCGCGCCGATGCGCCCCAGCTCCGCCCCGAGTGGATCCGGTGCCGCCGCGGAGACGTACGCGATCACGAGCGGTCTGCCGTCGCGTGGAGGATGGGAGTGCAAAGACATCCGTCCCAGCTACGTCGGCCGCCGCAGGTCGTCATTCGGAGCGCCAGCGCCCTCCGCGCGAGTTGTTCCCGATTCGGTGCGCGACCGGCCGCTGCCTGAGTCACTTGCCGAGGGCGAGGCGACGCGCGAGGAGCTCGTTGAGCACGCCGGTGCGCATGATCTTGTCCATCGTCGTGCGATAGTCGTACGGCACGCGGTGCCACGTCACGCGTTCTTCCTCGAGGACGACGTAACACGCCCGATTGTCGCCATCACGTGGCTGCCCCACCGAGCCCACATTGACGATCGCCGTGGCGTCGGGAGCGAGGTCAATGGAGAACTCGTCGCGTGGTGCATCCAATCCCGTAAAACGCAGATCGGAGGTGTGGACCCCGGGATGGTGCGTGTGGCCGCAGAGCACGACCCCCTCGAACGAATCGAAGATCGAGCGCAGCTTGCCCGGGTTCAAGTAACCATCGGTCGAGAGGACATACTCGCGCACCGGGTCGCGCGGCGAGCCGTGGACGAGCAGATAGCGCCCGAGGCGGTGTTTGGGCGGCAACCCCTCGAGCCATCGCCAACGCCCCTTGGTCTCCGAGGAGCTCCACCACTTCGGGCGCAGCCGGTCGCGGGTCCACTCGATCGCGCGGCGTGCATGAGGGTTGAAATCCGAGGCGTCCATGAAGAGCGCCTCGTCGTGATTCCCCATCAAGCAGACCTCCGCGTGCCCGCGAACCAGGTCGACGCAGTGCTCGGGGTCGGGGCCGTACCCGACGACATCCCCGAGGCAGACGAGATTGCTGATGCCCTGCGCGCGAATGTGCGCGTACACCGCGTCAGTGGCCTCGCGGTTCGCGTGCAGATCCGAAATGACGGCGATCTTCACGCTCGCGGCGCTCCCCATGGATGGGCGGCGCCGCTGGGCGCACGGTCGAACATCGAGAGGGCCTCGGCGACCACTCGGGCGCGCGCCTCGGCCAAGGGCCAGCGCAGGGTCGCGCCGGCGGCTTTGGCGTGGCCTCCACCGCCGAACACGGCGGCCAATCGACGGACGTCGACGTCACCCTTGGCGCGGGCCGAGAGTTTGGACGTCTCGGCGTCGATCGCGCGCAAGAAGAGGGCGACCTCGACGGTCCCGACGCTGCGCAGGACGTCGAGGACGTCGTCGCCCTCGACGGGCAGCGCTTGCTCGTCGCCCTTCGGCGGCGGCAACGGCGCATCCACGACCGCGAGGCGACCCTCGGCCAAGAACTCCGTACGCACGAGCGCCGCTCCGAGGCGCGCGGGGTGCGAGGATTCCTGGCGTTGGTAGATGTCGCGGTAGATCTCGTGGGGCCGCACGCCGCGCGCGATGAGCTCCCCCGCGGTCGCGAGGGTCTCCGCGTCCGTGTTCGAATAGCGGAACCAGCCCGTGTCCGTGACGAGGCTCGTGAAGACCCCGCGCGCGGCGATTGCGTCGAGCTCGATGCCGAGCGCGCGCGCCAAGCGGAACACGAGCAAACCGGTGGCCGAGGCGCTGACGTCGACGTAGGCGGCGTCCCACCAAGCGTCTCCGTCGTGGATGTGGTGATCGATCACCAGCTTCTCTGCGGCGCTGGCACGCAGGCGTTCGGCGAGGCGCCCCGTGCGTCCGAGGTCCCCGCCATCGAGCAGGACGATGAGGTCGTGGGTTGGCAAAGGGCCGCCGCGGTCGACCTCGAAACATGCATCGTCGAGCAGCTCGGCAAAACGCGCCTCGGGCGGGTCCACGTTGAGCACGCGGACCGACTTGCCGAGCGCGCGCAGCACTCCGGCGAGGGCCGATTGGGCCCCCACACAATCACCGTCGGGGCGCTCGTGCCCGGTCAGCAGGACCTGCCGCGCTCGACGTAGACAGGCCAGCGCGTCCTCCATCGAAGGCGCGTTCTCGGGTCCCGAAGGCGGTTGGGGGCGGGTAGACAAGGGCTTGGGCCGGGTCAGTGGTCGCGCACCATAGCCCGAACAATTCACCGGGAATAGCGCTCGGGGTCGGGATCCCTCAGGGAGCCGGCGACGCATCGTACGCCGATGCACCTTCGACCCAGCTCCGCCTGGCGCGCAGGGCCCCGCTGGTGAGCAGGTCCGCGAAGTGGAGCGCGCAGCGCGCTGGGTCGCGATGCGGGGCGCCGGGCAGCGTACCTCCGTCCCGCGGATGCGCCTCGAACTCGACGAGGTCGGCGACGGCGCCGGGGTCGATTCGCCCAAGCGCCGGAGCTTCTAGGGGCCTCCGCGGCCGTCCTCCGAGACCGAGGGCCAGCGCGCCGCCGCGTGTCGCGGCGGCGACAAACTCCCGCGGATCGACCTCGGGCATGGCGCTCCGGGCGAGGGTGAGCTCGCGCAGCATGTCGAGCTCGTCGTTGCTGGCGAGGGAGTCCGTGCCGAGCGCGAGGGTGACCCCCGCCTCTTGGTACACACGCCATGGGAACGGCTCGCGACCAAAAAAACGGTGTGTCCCCGGGCAGTGAACGACCGAGGCCCCCGCCGCTGCGATCTGCGTCGGCTCCGCGGGTCCAGGGTGGTTGCCGTGTACGAGGGAGACCCCCTCGAGCAGCCCCGCGGACGCAAGCCGCGCGAGGCCGGTTGTCGGACGCCTGGGGCCGAGCAGCCGCTGAAAGTGCGACGCAGAGCCGAGCAGGCGCTCGAAGGGGCCGCCCCCCGACGCGAGGAACTGCACCTCCTCCGTGGTCTCGGCCCAATGCACCTGCACCGCGTTCCCAGCGCGGCGGGCGCCCAGTGCGCGCATCAACGTCGCCGACACGGTGTGGGGCGCGTGGGGTGAGAGGCCGCGCAGCCGGAGGCCGCCTGGGCTACCGCCGACGGAGGTCCTCGATTCCGCCACGCGCTGCGCCTCGGCGAGAAACGCGTCGAGCGCGGCGAGTACGCGCGCTGCGCGCGCCGAGCGGCCACCGTCGAGCACTTCGCGCAGGAAGACCCAGCGCAGCGGCGAGTCGACGAGCGCGCCTTCGATCCAGCCCAGCGAGTCGATGTCACCCACCGTCGTCACCCCCGAGCGCGCGAGGGCCGCGGCGCCGCGTTGCGCAGCCGCGATCAAGTCCGCGCGAGGCGTCGCGTCACGCTCCCGGATCAGCGCGGCGATCCAGGGCACAAAACCCCCCTTTGACGGGACTCGCCCGTGTAGGGCTGACAGCTCGACGTGCGCGTGCGCGTCGACGAGGCCAGGGGCCAAGAGGCCGGGGACGTCGACGACGGGCACCGTCGCCGCGCGGACGAGGCGCGCTGCGGCGCCGCCCGTCGCGACCTCCACGACGCGCCCTCGCTGGAGGATCACCGCCCCATCCTCGGCAGCGTCGTACGCGCCGCGCAGCAGCCAGCGGCAACGCAGAAGGGTCGCCCCGTTGCGGTCCTCCTCGAGCATCTTGGTCCACCCCAAAAGAAAACCGGGCCCTGCCCCTCGAGCTCGAGGGGCAGGGCCCGGATGTCAGCCTGTGGCGCGGATCACTGGGGGTCCGCGACGATCCGCAGGTCGTCGACACCCAGCACGCCCTGGGACACGAAGATCTGACCCGGCGTGTCCCCAGACAACGGCTCATCCGTGCGGTCGAAGATGACGACGAACCGGACGATGTTCGGGGTCAGGACGTTCCCGGCTTGACTCAAGATGCCGTTCAGCTCACTAGGGTGCGCCACCCAGCGAGTCAGCGTGCCAGGCTCGATCGGACCAGAGAAGTCATTGGGGTCGACGTTGCACGGCGAGGAAACCGTCTGACGCGCGCGGGCACCCTGGAAGCGGACGACGATCGGCGACGCGACTTGCCCGACCCCCAAGTTGTAGCCGAGCAGGTTGCCGAATTGGCTCTCCCAGCTCGTCGGGAACTGGGTGCTCGTGCCGCGGAAGGGGCGCTTGACCGGCCCGCTCCCTTGGTCGACGACGACGTTCATCGTCCAACCCTGCTCCTCCACCGTGTTGCCCTGGTCCGCGCGGAACCCGAGCGAGATGAAGTTGCCCATCGGCTGGATCCAGCACGACGAACCCGCGGACACCGAGTCGGGGCGCCGCGTTGGTGTCCCGGTGATGAAGTTGGGTGCCACACTCAAGAAGTCGAGCGAGGCGTTCGGCATGAGTGAATCGAACGGCGCGACGAGGGGCGCCAACGCGCTGAACGTCACCTGGGAGGCCGAAGCGTTGCCATCCTCGATGCGCACGAGACCTGGGCTGCCGTTGCCGCCGAGGGTCGTCGCCGGGTCCATCATGGTCACCGTCGCCCAGAACGCGGCGCCACCGAGCCCGCCGCCCACGTCGATCCGCGTGCCGCCGGGGAGCACATCGATGACCGGCGCGCTGATACGCACCGCGCCTCCGGAAGCGCCGCCGCCTGGCGTCGCGTATTGACCAAAGTTGGTGGACATGGCGCCGGAGAGGGAGCTACCTCCGGATCCGCCGCGGGCCTCGATGACACCATCGAGATCGATGCGTTTACCGGAGAGGAGATCGACCGCGCCGCCGGCGCCGCCGCCCGAGGCGGCGCTGTGGTCGCGGAAGGCCTGCCAGTCAGGCGCGATGTTGGTGAAGAACACAAAGCAATTCGCCGGAGAGGTATCGCCATTGGTAATCGACAAGTAGGGATGGTTCCCGCCGCCGCCGCCGCCAGCACCACCACGCAGGTGCCCGTTCTCCCAACGCAAAAGTCGCACGTTGTAGCCAGCATTACTCGGATTCGAGGGTTCGAGTCCGAGCCCAGCGATGTCCCCAGGCGTTCCTACCGGACCTCGAAGCGCATTGGTCGCGCCTGTGCCTACAGGAACGAATTCGGCGAGCGGCTCCTGGCTCGATGGAGTGGTGCTCCCAGCCGTCGCGGTTCTCGAATAGGAGCCACCGCCGCCGGGGCCGCCCATGTCGAGTGACATGCAAGTCGTCAAAGAAGTTGGGGGCAAGTTGGCGATATTCTGCGTCACCTGACCATTTGCGCCAGTCATGGGGGGGATGTTGCGTGCGGTTGGGTACAGGTTGGGGTAGCGCGGACCTCCCCCCCCACCGCCCACGGCGCCGCCGCCGACGCCTTGGCCAGGCTGACCGTCACGGATCGCGCCAGGGTTCGCGAGGCCACCTGCCTGAATCATGGTCGTGCCCGTGAAGTCCGCTCTGTCGGCACCGAGGCCGCCGTCACCGCCGCCGGTTCCGCCGGGGATCGGCGTCGCGACGCCGATCACCTTGGCCGTCAGCGAGTCGTGCTGCGGCGCCGAGGCCCCCGAGACGTCGATGACTGCGCCAGCGCCGATCTCGAGCGGGCCGCGAACGAGGACGCGGGCCGGGTTCGAGCCGGTCAGCACCAGCCGCCCCGTAGGCGCCACGATCAACGACGAGAACTCGAAGACGCCGGTCGTGACCGTGATCGAGAAGGGGTATTCCAGCGGCATGCCGGTTTGGTTGCCGATGACGTCCACCTGGTCGAACGCCAAGGGTCCGCGCTCGATCGGGAACACTTGCGAGTCGGTGTTCAAGGTCACGACCTCGCCGGCGCGGATCACGAGCTCGCCGAGGCGGCCGGATCCGCCGGAGCGTCCGGCGGAGAAGAACTGCTCGCTGCCGACGAGCGTGCCCCAGTTGGCGCCGTTGTGGGAGACGTCCTCGAGTGATCCCGCCTGGCCACCCGGGATGTCGAACGTCTCGCCCGCCATGCTCGGGACGAAGATCGACTCGGACGGGAGGGACTCGGTGATCACCGCGAGAGTCCCGCCACCGGTGGACGTGAGGACCGGCTTGTTCGTGAGGTCGGTGACCTGCTGCGGCACTCGGATGACGAGCAGGCGCATCAACGCCCCACCCGAAGAGGGGTACTCGTTGAAGGGCATGTAGGTCAGCGTCGTCAGGAGGTTCTCGTTGTCGATCTCGACGTGGTAATCACCGTCCCAGGTGAAGCGGTCGCCAGGACCCGAGGTGATCAGATTGCTGTCGAGGTCGAACTCCACCGCGATGAACGGCGAGAAGGACGGAGTGGACCCCGAGGCGTTGGTCGCCACGGTCGCGATGTTCATCAGCTCGTTGAAGCGGAAGACGATCGGCGAGTTGCGGAACACATCGGTGACCGGCGGGGCCTGGTTGTCGAGCGTCACGGTCTCGAAGGTGGCCGGGACCAACCCTGCTGCGTAGCTCGTGACCCGAACGACGTCGATCTCGACGATCGGGTTGCCCGGCACCGGGTCCGTGACACCCTCGGAGGTCAACACGGTGCACTGCATGCGGCTCTCGTTCGGGCGGCCCACGGTGCTCGTGATGTAGGGACCGTTGTCACCCTGGGCCGCGCCGGGGATCAGAATCTCGTAGGTCGTGTTGGCGAGGAAGGAGAAGGTGACGCCGCCGCCCTGGAACACGATCGCCGGCCGGAAGATGGCGCGCCGCGGATCGAGCGGGTCGATGAGATAGCGCCCGTCGGGTGACGTGCCGTTCGACACGTTGATCACCTGGAACGTCGCCGGCCCCACCGAGGTGGGGTCGAGCGGCTCCGAGAATCGAACCGAGACCTCGGTGTTCTGGAACACGTTCACGATCCCGCACTGAACCTGGGCGCCGCCCTGGCCATCCGTGCACGCGAGGGAGCACGACTCGATGAACAGGAGTCCGGAGTTGGGCCCGGACGACGTTCGGGAACAACCGGCGGCGATGAGGACCGGGAGGGCGAGTCCTGCGGCGCCTAGGAACCGGCGCACACGGGACCGGCGCGGGATGCGTTGGGTCGTCATGGATTTCGTACGTTGCAACGTGCGGAGCGACATGGGAGCAGCCAAGCGAGCGGGCCGCGGTCCAAGCGGGCCCTCGGTCCTGACCCCTGGGTTGCGGGGCCGTGTCGGACCGGGACGCACCGGATGGCGCGGTCAGCCGTCGAGGCGGTTCTGGAGACGTCCTTCGGGGGGGGACCGTGGGCGCCGTCCGAAGTTGGACAGGTCGCACACAGGCGGGTTCCGAAGATTGGGAACCCGGCGTGGGGGGAGACTCGATAGTTTGCCGCGGCTGCGGCCGTTGCCAAGGCCTTTTCGTGGGTAGGGCACCTCGAACGACCCCGGCGAGCCTCCACGCGCGGTCGATCCGGCGGAGGAGTCCTCGCGCCGTACCGCCCCCATCGTACCGCAAACTAGGTGCCACTCCTCGCGTACACGTGAGGCGGTGAGACCCCGGGGCCCCGCGCGCCGCGACACACCCTGCGCCAGCCGTTCCGCTGGCGGGCCTCGCCTGCCGAGACCTACACCACTCCGCTCCGCAGCCCGGGGTCGCGCCCCATGACGAATATGACCCCGCTCGAGGACGACCCCCGCCCCCCGCACACTTTCTGTGCGATGTCGCTCGCTTCCACGCCCGTGCGGCGTGCCTCCCCTGCGAACCTGCGCCACAGAAGTCTCTGGCTCGGAGGCCTCTTGGTGCTCGCGGCCGCGACGTCGTGCGACCGGTCGACCCCGGACTCGAGATCCTCCGAGCGGGCGGCGGCCCTGGTCCCACTCGACACTCCGGTGCCGGATTGGGCGCGACAACAGATCGCCGAGCTCGTCGAGACGTTGCAGCCGATCGATCTGACGCTGACGAGTAACCACCACGACGTCCAGTACTGGCGCGAGAAGGCGCTCATCGAACGCCTCGAGCGTGGCGAGCAGGAGCTCGGTTGGGCCGCGCTGCACGCCTTCACGAACTTCAAGGAACGCGACGCGAAGATCCGCCGCAGCCTCTTGCGTATCGGCGCGCGCACAGCGCCAGATCAGGCGCGGCAGCTGCTCGAGTTCCTGACGTTCGCGTATGGCCCGTACATCGAGGACCGCACCGAGGCGTGCCTCCTCTTCGCGGAGATCGCGCCCGCGCGCTACATGGAGCTCGCGCGACCGTTCGTGGTGCGGCGCGGCGTGTTGCGCGAGACGCTGCCCGAAGACCAGTTCCTGGTGAAGGGCTGGATCATCGCGTGCAAGGCCGCCGGGATCTCCCCCGTCGAGGTGATGTGCAACGTCGCGACGAACCTGATGATGGATCCCTACGCGCGCGTCCTCGCGCTGCGCACGCTGGCCGCGCACGAGCTCACGCCGGCCTCGCGCGGCGTGCTGCAGACCTGCCTCGTCGAGTCGATGGGTGACGGTTACCTGCGCAGGGTGGCCGCGCAGGGCATCATCGCTGGTTTCCCGCGTGAAGATGCGTGCGCGCTGCTGCGCAACGTGCTCCTGCGTGAGGCCGACCCCTCCATGGCCGAGTTCCTGGACCAGATGCTGCAGGAGTACTGCAGGTGAGCGCCTCTTCGAATTGCCGGCAAGCGATCGGACGAATCTTCGCTAGAACCAATGACGAGGCGCCCCCAGGTCGTTTGACCCAGGGGCGCCGCAGACAGGAATAGGGGAGCCACAGACGGCCCCCCCAGCCGAATCAGTTGCCGGTCACAACCCAGAGGTTGTTGTCGTTCGACGTGTTGCCGAGCGCCGCCATGCCGAGGGGCTGGGCGAAGTCGGCCGCGACCGCGTTGTTCAGCGCCGCGTCGAAGGCCGGGACGCCGGTGATACCGGTGTAGACACCCGCCTTGTTCTCGAAGCTGATGACGTCACCTTCGTGGTTGATGAAGAAGGAGCGCACGCCCGTCTGACCGGCGCGAACCGGCCAGGCGTAGCAGGACCACATGACTTCGCAGTTGCCGCTGCCCCACGCGCCGATGTTACCGGCGGCGGTACCGCCCGCCGGGTCCTCGGGGTATGCACCCGTGGCCGCGGCCGGGTCGACGTTGTCGTCCGGAAGGTAGATCTTGAAGTTGTAGCCCTGACGCTCGACGATGCCGTCGGCGCCGTCCGTCTGGATGTTGCCGAAAGCAGTGGCGAGGTACGACGGGACGAGACGGTTCGCGCCGATGGCCGGCGCGAGCGTCGCGACATCGAACTCGCGGAGGACCGCCGTGCCGGCGAGCTCGCCGAAGTAGCAGTACTCACCGCCGCCGTCGGCGTCGGTGTCCACGGCCGAGGAGGCCTGGACCTGCTGCTGGGCGGCTGCGATCGAGCGCAGGGTTGCGATAGCGGCGTTCTCGTTTGCCGAGATCTTCGCCGTCATGAGGCGCGGGATCGCGACAGCGGCGATCACCGCGATGATGGCCACCACGATCATCAGTTCGATGAGCGTGAAGCCCGACTTCGAGTGGTTACGGATCATTGTCTCCTGGTCCTTCGGCGCCAATTCGGCGCATCAGAGGGGGCGAGCCCCTCGGGCGCCCGCAGTGGCGTCCCGGTCTTTTGGGTTGGTTCCTGGTTGCGAGCGCGGCCCCCCGAAAGAGAGCCGCTCAAGGTCTTCGGCATGAGCCGCTGACTCAGGGACTATCGGCCCCGCCTTCGCGCGCTCTTGAGCCAAGACGCTTTCTTCAATAGGTCACTCTGAGACAGATCTCGTACGACCTCACATTGTCAGGAGCAAGGTCTGGGGCTGTAGGCCGCGAGACCAGAGGTACCGAACCCGACCCAAAAAACAGGCGCGAGTCGCGCGCGCTCCGCGCGCGCGACTCGCGCCTGTTTTTTGGGTCGGGTTCGGTACCTCTGGTCTCGCGGCCTACAGCCCGCTTCCTGCGGTCCCTGGCCTCAAATCCAAATGGCCATCAGCCCTGCAGTTTGCCGACCATGTCGAGGATCGGGGCGAAGATCGCGAGCACGACGCCACCGACGATGAAACCCATGACGGTGATCAAGAGCGGCTCGATGAGGCTCGTGAGCGCCTTGACCTGCGCGCGCACCTGGCTGTCGTAGAACTCAGCGATCTTCTCGAGCAGCGTCTCGAGGGCGCCGGTGCGCTCACCGATCGCGATCATGCGCACGACCATCGGGGGGAAAACGGGCTCCTCGGCCAATGGTTCAGACAGGAGGTTGCCGTTGCGAACGGCGTCGCGAGACCCGAGCACGGCGTTGGTGACGACCTGGTTGCCCGACGTGTTCGCGACGATGTCGAGGGTCGACATGATCGGCACACCCGAGCGAATCAACGTCGCGAAGGTGCGCGCGAAGCGCGCGAGGCACACTTTCTGGAACAGGATCCCGAAGACCGGCATCTTCAGGAACATGCGATCGAACATCAGCTTGCCGGTCGCGGTCTTTTTGAAGGTGAGGGTGCCGAAGACCGTCGCGACGGAACCGGCGATGACGGCGAGGATGTTCCCGCGCAGGAAGTTCGAGATGTCGAGGACGAACTGCGTGATCGGCGGCAGCTCCGCTTCGAGCTGCGCGAAGACCGTCTCGAACGTCGGGACGACACCGATCATCAGGAAGCCCGTGATGCCGAGCACCAGCACCATCGAGATCACGGGGTACGTCATCGCGCCCTTGATCTCGCGCGAGAGCTCCTCGCTGGCCTCCATGTAGTCCGCGAGGCGGTTCAGGATGATGTCCATCTGACCGGAGATCTCACCCGCCTTCACCATGCTGATGTAGAGGTGGTTGAAGACCTTCGGGCAGAGCTCCATCGCGGCCGAGAGGTCCGAGCCGCCACGGACCGACTCGACGAGCTTCGCGAGCGCGGCCTTCATGCCTTTGGAGTCCGCCTGGTGCGTGAGGACGTCCAAGGACTCGAGGAGCGAGAGGCCCGCGCCCACCATCGTCGCGAGCTGGCGCGTGAAGATCACGACCTCGCGGCGCTTGGCGCGGATGCGGACCTTCTTGCCGACGCTCACCTGGCCGCCTGAGGCAGCGGCCTTGCGGCCCCTGCCGAAGGCGCGCTTCTGGTCCTCGTCGAGGCGCACGACGACGAGGTTCTGGCGGCGTAGCTCGGCTACGGCGTCAGCCTTCGACTCTGCGCTGATACTCCCCTGCACCGTCGCACCGGCGGGGTCCTTCGCTGCGTACTGAAATTCAGCCACGTTTGGGTTCGGTTGTAGGAGTCTTCGGGAATCAGGTGTCGAGCGTCACACGCAAGACTTCTTGGATGGACGTGATGCCGCGCATGGCGTTGAGGAGCGCGACGCGTCGCAGCGTCAACATCCCCTCGGCCATCGCGGTCGCCTTCAGGTTGTCCTTCGAGGCGCTCTCGACGATCATTCGCCGCAGCGTCGAGGTCATCGGCATCGTCTCGACGATCGCGAAGCGGCCCTTGTAGCCGCCGGAACAACGCGGGCAGCCCTCGAGGTTCGCTTCGAACAGCGTGAAGCCCCGCGTGAAGTCCTCGTCGATGAAACCGTGCGCGCGGAGCTCGCCCTCGACGGGGTGTTCGACCGGCTTCTTGCAGTGCTCACACAGCTTGCGTCCGAGGCGCTGGGCCACGATGCAGAGCACCGAGCTCGACACCATGAACGGGTCGATGCCCATGTCGACGAGTCGCGTAACGGTCGCCGCAGCGTCGTTCGTGTGCAGCGTCGAGAGCACGAGGTGGCCCGTGAGCGCCGCCTTGACGGCGATGTCCGCCGTCTCGCGGTCACGGATCTCGCCGATCAACACGATGTCGGGGTCCTGACGCAGGATGCTGCGCAGCGCGCCCGCGAAAGTCGTGCCCCGCTTCGGGTTGACGGGCACCTGCGCGATGCCGTCCATGCGGTACTCGACCGGGTCCTCGACCGTCGTCACGTTGACCTCGGGCGTTGCCACCGCCTGCACACACGAATACAGCGTCGTCGACTTGCCCGATCCGGTCGGACCGGTCACGAGGAGCATCCCGTACGGCGACTCGATCGCGTTCTGGATGTCTTTCAGAGCCTTGGGCTCGTAGCCCATCGTCTCGAGCTTCATCGCCATCGATCCCGTGTCGAGGATGCGGATGACGGACTTCTCGCCGCCCACGACGGGCAGGATCGAGAGTCGGAAGTCGATGTTGCGCCCTTGGTAGCGAATACGGAACTTGCCGTCCTGAGGCTTGTGGCGCTCGGCGATGTCGAGGCTCGCGAGGATCTTGAGACGCGACGTCAGAGCGGGCAACACCGACTTCGGCGGCGACATAATCTGCCGCAAGCGACCGTCGACGCGATAACGAACGCGGGCCGTCTTCTCGCCCGGTTCGATGTGAATGTCGCTCGCCTTGGCCTTCAACGCGCCGAGGACGATCGCGTTCGCGAGCTTCACCGCGGGCGCGTCTTCGCCGGCCTTGTCGGAGGTCTTCTCGATGTCCTGGGTCTCGGCTTCGGCGTCCTCCTTGACCTCGAGCTCGCTGTCGCTCGCGGCATCGTTGACGAGCTTGTCGACCTTGCTCTTGCCGCCGTCGAGCACGTCGTCGAGGGCGGTCGCGATCATCCCCGAGTGCGCGAACAGCGGCCGGACGTGGCAGTGCGTGAGGCGTTTGAGATCGTCGAACAAGAGGACGTCGAACGGGTCCGAGACCGCGATCGTCAGCACGTCGCCGTTCTTGGAGATCGGCAAGAACGCACGCTGGCGGCAGAGGTCCGCTGAGACGGACTCGACCGCGCTGGAGTCCGGACGTACGCGACGGAGGTCGACGGGCGCGATGCCGGCGGCAGCGCCCATGACCTCCAGCAAAGACTCCTCGCGCAGCTCACCGCTCGCGAGCAGCGTCTGCACCGGGTCCTGATCGCCCTTGGTCGCGGCATCCCACGACTCGGGCGCGATCAAGCCCTCTGCGACGAGCAGGCGCTTGATCTTGGTCGAGACTCGAGCCATCAGGCGGCCCTCACCGAGCTGCGCAGTTCACCCGGATCGGAGACCTCGCGCTCGGCGTCCTTGAGCCGCACGCGGCCCTCGTTGACCATGCGCGCCAAAGACTGCGACATCGTCACCATGCCGAGGCGCCCGCCGGTCTGGATGTGCGAGTAGATCTGGTGCGCCTTGCCGTCGCGGATCAGCGCGCGGATGCCAGGCGTCGCCAGCATGACCTCGGCCGCCATCACGCGCCCATCGCGGCGCACGCTCGGGAGCAGCTTCTGCGAGAAGACCGCCTCCAGCGTGAAGGACAACATCGTGCGCACCTGCTCCTGCTGGTGCGACGGGAAGACGTCGATGATGCGGTTGATCGTCTGGACCGAATCCGACGTGTGCAGAGTGCCGAACGTGAGGTGCCCGGTCTCGGCGAGGGTCAAGGCGGCCTCGATCGTCTCGTGGTCACGAAGCTCGCCGACGAGCACGACGTCAGGGTCCTGGCGCAGGACGCTCCGGAGCGCGTTCTTGAAGCCCTTCGTGTCGCCGCCGACCTCGCGCTGGGTCACCATGCAGTTCTTGTGCTGGTGCGTGAACTCGATCGGGTCCTCGATCGTCACGATGTGGTCCTGGCGCGTCCGGTTGATGAAGTCGATCATCGACGCGAGCGACGTCGACTTGCCGGAGCCCGTCACACCCGTCACGAGGACGAGCCCTTGCGAGAGGTTGCAGATGCGCTCGCAAACCTCGCGCGGCATGCCGAGCGCTTCGAAGTCGGGGATCCCCGTGGGGATCAAGCGCAGCACGCAAGCGACCGCGCCTTGCTGGTAGAAGGAGTTGACGCGGAAGCGCCCGTACCCTTCGAGACCGAACGAGCAGTCGAGCTCGAGGTCGCGATCGAGCCGCGCGATCTGGTCCGACGTCAGGACGCTCGTCGCCAACCGGCGCGAGGTCTCTGGATCGAGCGCGGGGTGCTCGACCGGCAGCAATATCCCGTGGACACGGATGCGGGGCGGGCTACCAACGGAGATGTGGAGGTCGGATCCACCCTGGCGCACGAGGAGCGCCAGCAGTTCTTCCATGGTGATCATGGGGTGAGCTCGAGGGGAGGCGGTGCGGTACCGCTCCCTCCTTCGACTCACGGGGTGGCGCGACCTGAGACCTTGCTCGCGCGCTTCTTCCCGCTAGGCTCAATCACCCACTCTGCGCTGCAAATTGGGCACACGAGACCCGCTATGGGACTCGGTGTGGCCTGCCCCCCGTCTCGGTGCTGGCCGAGGGCGGGGTGGCGACCGGACCGACCACCGGTCAGTCGTCTTCGTGTTGCTTGCCGATCACCGCCAGCACCTTCTTCTGCTCGGCAGCCGGCAGCGGGGCGAAACGCGCGAACCGCTGCGAGAAATGCCCCTGTCCCGCCGTCTGCGACTTCAGCTCGCGGTGGTACGTCGCGAGGGCGGCGAGGGGCACCTCGGCGTCGATGCGCGTCACTTTGCCGTCGCCCTCCGCCTCCTGGCTCAGCACGTGGCCGCGCCGGTGGCTCGTCAGATCCGCGAACGTCGCGCCGGCCGCCTCGGTCGGAATGTGCACCTCGACGTGCATCACGGGCTCCAGCAGCACGGGTTGGGCCTTTTCGAACGCCTCGCGGAAGGCCCGCGCGCCCGCGATCTTGAAGCTCGCCTCGTCCGAGTCGACGTCGTGGAACTTGCCGTCGTAGAGCTCGAAGGCGAGGTCGACCACTTCGCCTTGGCACAACACCCCCTTGTGCGCGAGCTCGCGGATGCCCTTCTCCACGGCGGGGATCAAGTTGCGCGGGATCGCGCCACCGACGACGCTGTCGACGAATTCGACGCCGGTGCCGGGCTCACCCGGTCGGATGCGAAGGTAACACTCCCCGAATTGCCCGCGGCCCCCGGACTGCTTGCGGTGCCGATGGTGCCCCTCCGCCGGCTTGGTGATCGTCTGGCGGTACGCGATGTGCGGCACGTGGGTGTCGACGTGCACGCCGTACCGCCGCGCCATGCGCGCGAGCATCACGTCGATGTGCATGTCGCTCATCCCCGACACGACCAGCTCATGGGTCTCGGGGTCGTTGCGCATGTGAAAGGTCGGGTCCTCGGCCTCGAGTTTGTGGAGCGCCTCACCCAATTTCGATTCGTCGTTGCGGCTCTTCGGCGCGACTGCGAGTCGCACCGTGGCCTCGGGCACGGCCGGCGTGGGCACACGCACGAGGCCCTGCTCAGCATGCGCGAACGGCATCCACGACTTGAGGTGATCGACCTTCGAGAAGGCGACGATATCGCCCGCGGTCGCCTCGGTGATCGGCTCACGTTGCTTGCCGACGAGGCGGAAAAGCCCGCCCATCTTCTCGGCCTTACCCCCGTCCGGCCCGATGAGCAGGTCGTGCGCGCCGAGGCGACCGCGGTGCAGCTTGGCGAGGCAGACCTTGCCGACGTGCGCGTCGGCGCGCACGGCGAAGACGGTGCCTGCGACCTCGCCCTCGGTCGGCACAGCGACTCCGTCCGTGTCGATCGCCGGCAACGCGACCGGACACGGCGCGAAGCGCCGGAAGTACTCGAGGACGCTCTCGACCCCGACACCCGTGACGGGGTTGCACACGAGGATCGGCACGAGCGTGCCGCGCGCGATCGCGTTGGGCGCGTGCTCTTCGAGTAGCTCGTCGGTGAGCTCTTGGGTCTCGAGGTACCGCACCAAGAGGGCCTCGTCCTGGCAGGCGTCCATCACGCGGTCCTTGAGCGGCGCACACCAGGGGCTCTCGGGCGAGTGGATCGTCCGGCGCACCGAGCTGAACCCCGCGCCGCCCTGGTCGGGCAGCAGAACAGGCACACACTCCTCGCCGAGCGCGCCGCGCAGCTCCTCCACGATTGTGTCGAAGTCCACGTGTCCTGTGTCCAGGTGCGTCACGATCAGCGCGCGCCCCTTCCCCATCTCCGCCGCTTCGCGCATCTTCTGACGCAGATTGAAGGTCGCCATGCTGGCGGTGCTCACCACCCCTACGACGAGCTCGGCAGCGAACATCGCGGCTTGCACGTCGGCGACGAACTCCGGATATCCCGGGGTGTCCAAGAACGTCCAGACCCGGTCCTTGTCCGTATGCGAGATCACCGCCAGGGAGAGCGTGTGCTGTTTCTCGTGCTCTTCCGGCTCGGTGTCCGCGATGCTCGTCTTGTCGGCCACGGAGCCCTGTCGCGGGCTGGCGCCGATCCGAAAGGCGAGCGCGTCGACCAAGGTGGTCTTGCCGGCCGAGGGGTGTCCGACGAAGGCGATGTTCCGCAGGCTCGTGAGGCTCGTCATGGTCAGTCCGAGAACCCGACGCCAAACGGGGGCAGAACGCTCGAAGAGTGCGGCGCCGTGTCCTGGGTCCGAATTGTAAGGTCTCGGCGCCTCGACCGGGCCGAACCGGGCGGAGGCCAGCACGGCGCGGGCCCCACCGGTCGCCGCCCGGGGAGCCGGGTCGTCACGATCGGGGGGGCCCGTTCCGGGTACGGCGCGCCATGCGCGCCCGGCCTGCGTCACTCGCCGTTTTTGTGCACCACGACCTCGACGCGCCGGTTCTTCGCCTTGGCCTCGTTAGTCGCCGCCGTCGACAACGGCTGGTACTGGCCGTGCCCGACGACGACGAATCGATCGTCAGCGACCTTGGACTGCGAGACGAGGTGATCGAGCACCGCCATCGCCCGCGCGATGGAAAGCGCCCGATTGGAGTCGAAACTCGACTTCTTGATCGGGTCGGAGTCGGTGTGACCCTCAATGTAGAACCGCGCTTCCTTGCTGAACTCGGACTTCAGTCGCGCAGCGACTTTGTTGATCGCGTCCTGACCCGTGCTGGTCAAGGTGGCCTTGCCGGACGCGAAGGTGATCTCGGCGGGCATCGAGAACACCACGTGCTCGCCCCGGCTGCCGTACGTCACACCCGCGGCGTCGAGCTCGGGGAAGGTCACATAACTCGACGAGGGCGCGCTCGCTGGCTGTACGGCCACAGGTCGATTCGCGTTCGAGTCGATCTGCGTGCGCAGATCCTGTTTCTCGAAGCTCAAGAGGTCGATGCGCTCCTGCAGCTCGACCTTTTCGCCACGCAGCACAGCGATCTCGCGGTCGCGGTCCTGGACCGCGAGACGCATTTGTGATTCGGACACGCAGCTCGTGAAGAGCGGGGCAATGGCGAGCAACAGGAGGCTCGCGCGCAAGAAGTGGGTTCGTCTCATGGGTCCCCCCTAGTGTGCGGCCGAGGGGGCCGCCCTCCGTTTGATCGCGCCCGATTCGGGCTCGCGGAGGTGATGCTTTGGGATTTCGTAAGGAATTCGGAGTGTGCGCCTGCCCGACTCACCGGGATCCCCTCTCGATCCCGGTCGAAGCTCAGAGACTCCAGGGCAGGTACGGAGCGACATCCTTCCAAGCGAGCAGCACGATTCCAAGGCCGAGCGCCAAGTAAGGCCCAAAAGGCAAGTATTGCCCGGCGGCGCGCGCGACCCGAGCCGCGCGGCGGGCGCCGTAGGGACGCCCGCGGAACCGGTCGCGGCGCCGGACCTCGAACCAGAATCGCAGGATGTTCAGGACCCCAAAGATGGAGGCGACGAAGACCGCGATCAGGAGCGCGACCAGCACCCCGCCGGGCCCGACAAAGGCGCCGCCGGCCCCCATCAGCTTCACGTCTCCGAAACCCATCGCCTCTTTGCCGTAGGCGAGCGAGCCGAGCCAGCCGATCGCATAGAGCGCCCCGGCGCCGACCGCCATGCCGCCGAGCGAGCCGATCAGCGCGGCGGTCGGCCCCACACTCCCGTCGTTCGAGAACTGGAGCGCGAGCGCCGTGTCGGCGTGCAGCGCGGGCACGGCGAGGCTCATGAGCGGCCCGAGCACCATCCCGCCGATCGAGACCTGGTCCGGGATCTCGAAGCGCTCGAAGTCGACGCAGGTCGCGACGAGGAGGGCCGACAGCCAGAACGTGCGCACCGCGAGCAAGCCGTACTCCCCCGCCGGGGTCGCGCGCGCGGCGAGGACCCAGAGCACGGCGGTGCAGAGCTCCACCAGGGGATAACGCCAGTGGATCGGCGCCCGGCACGTGCGGCAGCGCGCGCGCTGCACGAGCCAGGAGACGAGCGGGAGGTTCTCAACCCAGGTGAGCTGCGTGCGGCACTTCGGGCAGTACGAACGCCGGGGTGTGAAAACCGATTGGTCGTCGAGCGGAAAGCGGTGGATGCAGACGTTCAGGAACGAGCCCACGCACAGCCCGAACAAGGCCCACGAGAGGGTGAAGGACAGCGGCATGGCGTTCGGCATGGCGTGAGGCATGTTCTTCTTCGATGTCGGCCGGATTCGGCGCCGATGTGAGCCGGACCTCGAGATGTCCAGCCCACCACGGCGCGCCCCCTCAACGCGGCGCCCATACCAACCTCACCCGATCGATGAAGGGTGGGTCCCAGCGTTCGGGGTCGAGCGTGCCATCCGGACGCACCCGGGCCGGCTGGAGGGTCAATTCCAGCACGACCCGGCAGGTCGATTCGCCGACCTCCCAGGGCGTCCGCGCGAGGGCTGCACGTGGGATCGGATCGAGCTCGAGGACCCGCGGCAGGAAATGCACGGCCCAATCACCGTGGGGTCCCGAAGGCCCACGATGCCCGCGCCCGATGGCCTCGGGCTCGCGCCAACGCTCCGGTTCAATCCGCAACGGCAGCGGCGAGCTCACCGCGCAAAAGACGAGCGGGGTGCGCAGAAGGTTGCGTGTCGGCTCGTCGAGGACGAGCGGCGCCGGGCGATCGCGCTCGTCGCGACCCATGTTCACCTCGAGGTCGAAGCCGCCATCACCCAGCACCCAGAGCTGACGCGCACCGCTGCCGGTGAGCTCCGGCAGGCGTCGGCCTCGCAAGCGGCCGCCGCAAACGAGCAGCAGCGGGCCATCCAACTCCAGCGTGCCATCGAGGACGAGGTCGCCGCCGGCGACGATCACCGTCCAGTCCGGATCCTGCTCGCGGGCTGACTCGAGGAACTCGGACAGCGTGCGCTCGGGCACCTGCGCTTCGGGGAGCGCGTCGAACATATTCGGGATGGCGCGGCCTTCGTCGCCGCGCCGCACCAGCCGCCCCGAGAGCTCGATCCGTCCCTGGGCGCGAAGGATGACGAGGCCGGACGCCGGCAGGACCTGTTCGACCCCTGCGTCGAGCCGCAACGAGGTCGTATGCAGATCCTCCGTCGCGAGCGGCGTTCCGTCCAGCACGAACCCACCGTCACGCCCGTCACCTGCGGCCGCCGGATAGTGGACACGAACTCGCCCGTCATTCGCCCAATGGGCGGTGCCGTCGGCGCCCTCTACGGCGAGGGGCACCGCGACGACGTCATCGACGAAGTCGAGGGAGTAATCGCTCGTATCCACCTGACCGCCGACTCGAAACGGCAGGCCCATCCGCAGCGACCAGGACACCGGGTTGTCGCGAAAGTCCGTCAGCGCGCCCCGCTGCGATACCTCATACAGCCGATAGTCAGCGGGCGGCAGCTCGGGTTCGAAGTGCACCGCCAACAGAGCGTTGCTCTGCTCGACGCCGTCGAGCTGTTCGTCGTCGAAGTTCTGCAGCAGCTCCAAGCGGATGTTCGTCTCCGACATCGGTCGGTCGTCGCTCGTGGTCAAGCGCAAGGCGCTGGCATCGAGCGAGGCCGGGTTGATCGGCTCCGCGCAGCGCAGGACCAGCGGCGCGCCCGGTTTCAGCGCGGGTCCCAAGGGAAATCCCGGGTCGAGCGGCGACCCCTCCAGGGGCTTGCCCCGGCTCGGGGTCGCGTCGTCGAAAAGGAATCCGACCTGGCCCGCGCCCGCGGGGATAACTTGGTAGCGGAGCCTCTTGGAGTCTTCGAGCCAGCGCCCATCGTCCGACCGCAGCGCCGCCGGCGAGGGGAAGCCGACCACGACGAGGTCGAGGGTCTCGCCGGGTCGAAATCCGCCGTCGGACAGGTCCGGCGCGAGCACCGGCGCGGGGGAGAATTCGAGTTTGCGGCCGTCGACTCGCCAACGGCCTTCGACACGTCGTCCATCCTCGCCTCGTAGTTGGACGGATCGCCCGGAGACGGACTCGGGGTCGAGCGGCGCGTCGAAGATCAGCGCCAGCTCGTCGTTCAAGACCAAGACGCCCCCGACCTCGGGCCGGGACACACTCAAGCGCATCACGGCAGGCCCGGAAGCCGCCGGTCCACACCCTCCGGCGAGTGTCAGAACGAGGAGGGCGCGGCGCACGGCGTCATTGCACCAAACGAGCACCGTGAAGCCAATCAACACAAGAACTCCCCGTCGATCCATCAGGATCGGCGGGGAGTCCTTAGGTCCCGACCATTCGAGATCAGAACCGGAACGGCAACCGCAAGAAGTCGACCGACGGACGCGGCGCGGAGAGGTTCACCCCCGTCGCAGCCGCGTCGAGGTCGAACTCGACGCGGAAGCGCACGAAGTCCCAGTTCGTCGCGTTGAGGTCCAGGATGTCAGGGGTCAGCTCGCCAGCGTTCTGGGTGACGCTGTAACGGGCCGTTTCGCTCGGGAGTCCGGTCAACGGGTCGCGGTTCGTCGCGTCGAACGTGAAGCGCACCGCGGTGTTGGCCGGATAGGCGTTCTGGACTCCAGCGGTCAGAAGCTGGAAGTAATTCGGGATCAGGCCGAGCTCACCGTTCGGGTTGAGGCTGATCACGGTATCCCCCAGCAACGAGCCCTGCGGATTGACCGTCGCGACGAGCCGGTTGAGCACCGGATCGAAGGTCGCGTCGAGCACCCGGAAGTCGACGAAGGTCGTCGGCGTCGTGGCGTTCCGCAACCGGACGACGAAGTTCCGCACGAGCGCCGCGTTTTTCTTGTAGAGCTCGTCGAGGCCCGTCGCGTCGAAGGTCACGGTGTTGCCACCCGTCAGGAAGGGCACCGCCACCTGGTTCGGCACGATGGACGCGAAAGCGATCGCGGGCGGCAAGGTCTCGACCGTGTTGCCGTCGCGCCGCACGATCCCCTGCTCGGAGAGCAGCACCGGCGTCAAGTCCGTACCACCGAAGGTGAAGCTGACCTGGTTCGTCGAACCATCGGGATTGCGCCGCGCCTGTCCGAGCGCGATCCACTTGGAGATCCCCTCGGACTCGTCGCCGAAGAACGGGATCATCTGGTTTGGCACCAACGTCGGCCGGGTCCAGCCGAGCGGCGGCGGCGCGCACGAGAAGGTCACGTCCTTGCCCGTGCCGTACAGGCCGAGACGCAGCGGGAACACGATCTGGGTGTTCAAGTTCGTCGCGTGCAACTGGATGATGCCGGGACCACCGTCGCCGCCACCGCCGGGGACGCTACCCTCGGGGTCACAGGGTGAACCATTGTTGCAGGCCATGAACGCCTGGTTCGTCTGGCCACCACCGGGCGCCGCTTGGGTGTTACCGAGCGGCGGGATGTCGGTGAAACCCTCGAATGCAGATTCGGGGATCGCGTCGACCTTCCAGTCACGAGCGCCACTCGCGTTGGCGCCACATTGGTCGTCCTTGCCCGCTCCGCCTTGGCCGCCGAGGGCGCTGACCGGGCGGAAGGGGTGGCGCAGTTGGCTCGGGTTGTCCGTGTAGAACGCCGCGGCTTGGTTGAAGCCGGTCCCCTGCGGCGCTTCAGCCGAGATGACGACACGCGCCGCACTCGAGAGCACGATGTGGCCGCCCGCACCGCCGCCGCCACCGCCGCCGATGCGGTCGAAGAAGATGGAGTTCTCGCCCGCGCCGCCGTAACCACCCTCAGCGCGCAGCTCGCCCGTCTCGAGGATCCGGATCTCGCCGATCGCGAGGATCTGGATACCGCCAGCACCACCGCCGCCGCCGGAGCCCTTCTCGTCACCACCCGGATTGAACGGCGTGGCGGGGAAGCTGCTCGCGCTCGCTGCGTCGCCGCCACCGCCACCGCCCGAGCCGGCCCAGACGCGGGTCAGCTCGCCGATGATGAGGCGTGACGGTGTGATGACCGCTCCACCCGCTCCGAGGACCGGGGCCGTGCGCATGACACCGAAGAAGTTGTTGTCATCGAACTGGTCGAGGAACGGGAAGGGCGCCATCGCGCCCCCCTGGGCCCGCGCTGTCTGGCTGACGGCGCCGGTGCCGGTGCAGCCGCCGTTGAAGCCCGGCTCGGCGTCGAAACCGATCAAGGACTGGCAGCGGACGAACTGGCCTGCCGGCGCGACGTAGCGCGTGTCCTGGCCGAGTCGGCCACCGCCGCCGCCCGCCGCCCGGCGCGCAGCGATTCCGCCCGTCGAATAGCCGCTCTCTCCGCCGCCACCGCCGAAGCCTGCGCGGTTGAAGGCGCCGAATCCTGCACCCCCCGCCGGAGTCGACTGCGACGTCAGGAACGACGCCGTGCCGCCTGTACCGCCGCCCGCGTTGCCGCTGGCGCCGGGCTCAGGCTGGTTGGTCGTGTTCAGCGTCTTGACGCCGGGGTTGTCCCCGCCGTTCACGCCGACAAAACCACGGATCTCGACGAAGCCGGAGGCCAGGATCTTGACCGTGTTCGGACCGGCGAAGAGCAAGCGGCCGCCGGCCTCGACGGTCATGTTACGCACGTCGACGACGCCGTTGATGACGGTCTGGGTCGTCTGCTCGACGCCGCCAGGGCCACCGCGGATCTGATCGGCGGACGTGTCGAGGATAATCGTTTGGCCCGAGCGGACGGTCCAGTCGAACGTGCCGCCTGGGCCACCGGTGCCACCGAAGTTGAAGGACGGCTGCACGACGCCGTTGCCCCACGTGGCGCGGGGTTTCACGGAGTCGGCGAGCAGGTCCTCACGCGAATCGGGGCCGCCGCCGCCGATCGTGAACGGCTCGAAGATCTCGTCTGCACCCTCGGTCGGGTCGACCGTGCCCGGCGTGTTGACGACCTCGGAGTCGAGGCGCACGAAGTTGACGAGGTCCGTCGGCACCGAGTCGCCGGTCAGGTCCTGGAAACCATCGCGGATGTTGATGCGAAGCTGCGCCCCCTGGGGCACGAGGCCGAGCGGCGTGACCCGCACGGCCGAACCGATCGCGGTGCAGTTCTCGAGGAGTCGCACTTCCGAGGGCAACTCGACCCAGACGGACGTCATCTGGTTCAGGAATTCGAAGCGGATCCGGTTCGAGGAGACGTTGGATGCTGACGGGTTGATCGGCTGGTTGAAACGCAGGACAACCGCGAACTGCTCGTCGATACGGCTGTAAAGGTTCAGGGGCACCTGGCTCTGGATGCGCCCGGTCTGCGTCACGAGGCTCAGCGCGACGTACTCGCGGTTGTTCGGGTCACCGCCGAACTCGATGTACGACGAGTCGGTCGAGGTGAGGGGCACGCCGCCGAGCCCGCGCACGAGCACGGCAGGCGGTCCAGCGACTTGGTCGACGAACAACTCGACCGGGTCGGACGAGGTGGGCGTTTGGAACGTGACCGTGATGCCGGTCTGGACCGGCTCACCAGCGGTGCTCCGCACCGTGACGGCGCTCGTGTCGCTACCGACGATCACCAAGAGGTAGACGCGGCCCTGCCGGAAGCCACCGTTGGTGTTCTCTTCGTTGGTCGGACACAGGGGCTGGAACCGAATCAGGGTCGGCGACAGCTGCGCGAACTCGCCGAGCGCGGGCACCCCAGTCGTGTCCGCGATTTGGATCGTGTTGGAGTTGACCGAGAGGAAGTCGACGGCCTCGGAGAACTGGACGTCGATCGGCCGGTTGAGCTTCCAGACGGAGCCACTGACGATATTGGTGCCCTGGACGATGAAATCGCCGTTGCCCACTGGAGGCCCGCTCGAACCAGGCGAATCCGAGCTGCCGCAGCCCGTGAGGGTCAGGGCCGCACCCAGCATGCCGAGAACGGAGAGGAAGGCCGACGCTGCGTGGCGGGTCATGGCGCGGGCTTTTTGGCTCGCGGCGCGTGTAGGTCTGCGCATGGACGAACGAGTGGTTCGGGGGGGAGTCGGGGCGAGCCGGAAGGGGGGAGCCGGCCCGCTGGGAGGGGTGAGCTGGTTGCCGCCGGACCCCCATGTGGGGCCCGGGGCGCGCCTGTCAGGAATTCACTTCAGAGGTTCTCTACCAGAGTTCACTTCCGGAGTTTGCTTCCGGAGGAGTTTGCTTCCGGAGAAGATTACTGCGTCCAAGAGATCGCGAACGCCGAGAGCTCCGGCGATTCGCCGGTCGCGATGTTCGCGAGGAAGGTCAGCCGCACCTGATAGAACGTCGCATTGGCGATGTCCGCCGAGGTCGCGCGCCAGTCCTGGATTCCGCCGAGGAAGGTCAACCCCGGGTTGGCGTTCAGGGCGCTGTGGATGTTGAGCGGCGCGCTGTCCACTTCGTTGTAGTAGTCGCCGTACAGGTCGATGCGGAAGCCGTTGATCTGGTAATCGGTGAACCGGATGCCAGTGATGGGATCGATCGGGTTGTCGCCCGGACCGCCGTCGTTGTCGTTGAACGACGGCGCCGCCTGGTTGCGGTACTCGATCGCCGTCGCGCCGCGGTAGTGGACCTCGATCGAGGTCCCGATCGGCTGGTCCTCAGCGCGCGGCTCCACCGTCGCGGGCAGGTAGTTCCGCCCACTGAACGTCGTCTCGCCGGCGATGACCGACCGGAACCAGACCGAATGGGCGCGGCTGACGCGCACGACGAGGTCGAGCGACCCGAGGTACACCGAGTTGTCGAGCCCGTACGTCACGGCGCCGGGGTTCGCCGAACCCGGATTGAAACCACCGCTCGCATTGACCACGGAATCGGGGTTGATGTATTGGGGTTGTCCGTTCTGCCGGATGCCACCGGTCGAGAAGGCCCGGAAGTAGGGCTTGGAGGATGAGTTCGCCGCCAGGTTGATGTCGAACCCGTTCACGCCGACCGCCGAGTCGTCACGGAAGGTCCGGAACTCGAGCAGCAGCGGCAGACCGATCGTCTGGACCTCGTTGGGCGGGTAGAACTTCTGCGCGGGCGGCGGCGGCACGATGCCGAGGGCCACCAGGTAGTAAGACGGATCCACCCCGCCGTTGCCGAGCCCGCCGGTCCGAGTGCGAATCGCGGTGTCGCGCCACGTGAACGTGCGCACGGCCTCTGGCGCCGTGCCCACGTTGAGCGGGAAGGGCATGATGCGCGTCCCGGTCGGCGCGACGAAGACGCTCGCAGGGTTCAGGATGTAACCGCGCTCGCGTGGGTGCACGACCGCCTGCTGCTCGTTCTGCAGCAGATTGTTGGCGTACTGGATGACGAGGCCCGAGTCGGGGTAGAGCGGGAAGAGGCTCGCGGGGTCGATGATCTCGTCCGGGGCCCAACGGCAGTGCGAGAGCCGGATCTCGAACTCATCGAACGCGTCGGGCACGATCGCGCCGCCCGCGGGGGCCCAGCCGAGGCCCTCGACATCGACGTTGATGTTCGTCGGGTCATTGATCGAGAAGCCGCAGTCCGCGTAACGCCAGAGCGTCTGCATCTTCGAACCGAAGTTCGACAGCGGCGTCACAATCCCGCTCGAAAAGGGCGTGTGTCCGGCCAAGGTCACCTGCCGGCGGTCGATGATGACCTGGTTGCGCACGACCGGTCGCGGGAAGATCAGCTGACGGCCCGGGTCGAGCAAGAGCTGACCACCCCACTCGGGCAACAGCGGCTCGCCGGAACCAGCGATCGGGAACTCCTCGTCGATCGAGACGAAGCGGCTCACGCGGCCACCGTTGCTCTGCGAAATCGCGCCCGGGTCGACGGTCGCCTCGATCTGGTCGAAGACGGAGATCCGGTTGCCCGCGAGGTCGCGCGGCGCGAACTGCCCGGAGGCGAGCGCCATGTAGTAGCTCTCGGCGGTCCCGGCCGCGTGGTTGAGCGGCAGGTCGGGCTGAAAGGTGAACTCACGCAGGTCGACGGTCTGACCCACGCGGCCGATCACGAACTGGTCCGTCGACGGGATCCCCATCGCGGGCACCGGCGTGCGCGTCAGCGTCAGCGAGTCGAACGCCGTGAGCGAGCGCGGGTCCATGGCCTCGCTGAAACGCACGCGGAAGCTCGAGAAGGGGGTGATGCCCGTGGTCGGGTTCGCGGGGAACCCCGTCGGCCGCGGCGACACGCCGAGGTAACAGGCCTCGAGCCCGACGTCCGTCGCCGGGTTGTACGCGGTCTCGTAGGTGGCGTCGCCGATGCCGAAGATCTCCCATTCCTCCGGGCCGGTCCAGTTCGCCGGGAACTGCACCAGTCGCACTTGGATGTTCGTGGCCTCCTGCCCGACGAGCCCGAGCCCGTCCGCGACGACCTCGGCGAAGAGCCCGCCCTGCACGATCACGTCCCCGACCTCCGGCAGCTGCGCGCAGAGGTTCGACGCGAACGTGATCCGCGGCACGAGGAAGCGCACGCCATCCAGGAATTGCGGCGCGTCCGGCAGTGTGATGGGGTTCGAGCCCACCACCAGGGGCGGGACCTCGTCACGCAGGAACCCGTTGAAGGGGTCCGCGGTCAAGTCGGGGTCGCCGCCCGAGCGGAACGCCCGCAACAAGGGCCGGACCGGGCTGGCCAAGTCCACCGGCCCGTTGCCGGTCGTGGACAGCGGGTGGTTCGTCGGGTTCGTGAGCACCCGCTGCTGGCCGAGGGCGGCGTTGCGCACCGTCGGCAGCGAGATGCGCAGGTTGGCGCGGGTGGCGTCCACGCTCGCCGGCAAGCCGACGCCGTTGATCGGTTGGGGCGGGCTGGTCGCGAAAGCCTCGAACGACGAGATGGTCGGGTCGATGATGACCCGCGTCGAGTAGAACTCCTCGCCAGGGACGCCGTCGTGATTCGCGAGCGCGCCGTGGTGCACGTCGAGCAGGAGGCGCCCCTCGAAGGGGTTCGTGGGCGGATACCCCGAGTTGATGCGGATCGTCGTCGGGTCGACCGTACGCGGATCGATCAGGTCGTCGAAGACGAGCACGATCGCCGCGTTGCGCGGCACCATCGTGAACACCCCGACGGTGCCGAGGTCGGCGACACGCACGGTCGGCAGCGTGACCTGACCGCTCGCGCTCTGCTCCGTCCCGCGCAGGATGTCAAAGAACTGCTCCAGCCCACCGTTGGGTGTCAGGTCGCGTACGTCGCGGTCGATGATGAACAGGTCCTGCCCCGTGACCGGGTTCGTCTCGATCGTGTAGAGCCCCGCGACGGATTGCAGGTCCTGCGGGATGATGAACGCGTCGGACATCGGGATGCGCACATTGAACGCGTCGACGCCGAAGACCTGCACGAGGCGACCGTAGTGCATCGACCGCAGCCGCATTTCGGTCGCTAAACCGCGGGCGTTGGACTCTTCGAAGAAGAACGCCGCGTTCTGTGTGTTCACACCCCCGGGCGCGCCCGGCTGGGGCACGCCGTCACCACCGCCGCAGCTCGCCGCGAGACCCGCCGCGGCACCGAGCCAGAGAGCAGCGCCGCCAGAGGGCAGCGCGCGCAGCGGACTTCCGCTGCGCTCCGTCACGCCCTGGAATCCTCGCACCCCAGCGTGCGCGCGTTCGGTTCCGCGTTCGGTTCGGGGAGTGCTCGTGGCCATACGGTCGGTTTGATTGCGCATCATCGCGGGGGCTCGTGAAGGCGGGTGTCGAGTGCGGTGGGAACGATCTGAGGTGTCCGAACGCGAGCGCGTTCGGCCCTTCGGAAGGGCTCGGCAGTGCGGGTCCATCGAAGGTGAGAGGGCCAAGGTCTAGAGGGACACGGCTGGCCCACCCAGCCCGCGGGACACCACCGCCTCCCCATATCTCTAGCCCCTCACACCAGGGTCCCGACACCCCCTCATAGGGGTCTCGGGCAGCGAGTGGGAGCGACCGTCCTGGGCGCGGACTGCGGCCAGAAGGGTAGACGATTCCGTGGCTGTAGGCACCTCTGCGGCGCCTCATCCTCGGAACTCTGGTGTCTCCGGGTCAGGTTGAAAGGGAGCGTTGGGCCCCGCGGAACGGGGCTCGAGACTACGCTCGAGGCAAGAACCATGCCATCCCAACCGACCGACCATCCCGCGGCCTGTCGGCCCCTCGAGCGTTGAGATGAGCGTGCGGAAGCGCACACTTGCCGTACAACCTCGCCCGGATTCGCGTCGCGCGGCGGTCGCGACTCCTGCGGGTCGGACCCAGTCGAGAGCCCTCGAGAGCTACGGCACCCGGTCGATACCAGCGGCGTGGACCAAGGTCACCTCAGCCCCGTCCGACGGCGCTCGCAGCACCCGGAAGTCCAGGCTGGCCCCAGGGCGAGCTCCTGCAGGCGCTGGATTCGCCCCAGCGACGACGGCCCGGATCTCGACCCGCGCGCCGGCCGGCGCCGCCAGGACTCCATCGGCGGTCACGAGGGTCAACGGTCCGTCCACCGCGACGGAGCCGGCCGCGAGCAGCCGGACCGAGACCGGCCCGAGGCGCTCGAGCAGGACGAGAGTCTCTTCGCGGAGCTCGAGGCGCCCACGACCGAGCGCCAAGGTCAACCTGCCGCCTGGACCGGTCGCGAGCACGTCACCGGGCCCCGCCGACGCCGTCTGGCCGGCTTCGGCCAGACGATGACCCCCGACCGTCGCGCTGCCGGCGACGAGCACGGCCTCGGGGCCCCCACCGAGGACCACGCCCGGGCGCAAGGACCCGAAGAGCAGCGCCAGCGCCGCGGACCAGAGCAACATCCGAGGCCGAGCGGCGCGAACCGGCCGCCGCGCGACTTGGGCGCGGCGAATCTCCTCGCGCAGCCGCTCCGCGCGCGACTCGACCGCCGTGACCCGCTCCGGGGCCGGCCCAGGGCCACGCCCAGGCCTGTCGACCGTCACGCTTTCGAGGCCCATTGGATCCACCCTGCCCTCGTCGACAAGAAGCCTGCGGTACTGAAACCAGAGGTACTGAACCCGACCCAAAAAATAGGTGAGCCCGGCGCGCTGCGTGCGCGGGGCTCGCCTACTTTTTGGGTCGGGTTCAGTACCTCTGGTTTCAGTACCCCCGGGTCTCGCCTCAGGCCAGTCGGCGGACTCCCGCCGCGACACGCGCTCGGGCGCGGTCAAGGCCGAGCAGGTCGATCACGTCGAATAGGTCGCGCCCGCCGGCCATTCCGGTCAGGGCACAACGCAGCGGCTGGAACAACGCCGGCAGCTTCTGGCCGCGGGCTGCGCACCAGGCCTTGGCCGCAGCCGCGAGCTCTTCCGGCGCGCGCGCGCCCTCCGTCGTGAGCCACGCGGCGAACGCCTCGAGGGTCGCGACACGCTCGGGGTGCTTGCGCGCGCCGGCCTCGGCGTCCGCGGCGTACTCGACGCTGTCGTCGGCGGCGAAGAAGTGTGCGATGCGGGCGGGCAAGTCCCCGTAGAGCTGGATCCGCTCCTGCTCCCCGGCCACGACACGCTCGAACCACGCCCGACGCTCGGCGAGCTCGGCCCCGGTCATCAAACCGGCCGCCTCGACGAACGGCGCCGCGCGGTCCGCGACGAGCGCCGCGGTTTGGCTGCGGAGGACCTCGCCGGAGAGCCACTTGAACTTGTCGAAGTCGAACACGGCGCCAGCCTTTTGGACATCGCGCGCATCGAAGCGCTCGACGAACGTCGCGACGTCGAACAGCTCGGTCGCGCCATCCAGCGCCCACCCTTGCAGACACAGGAAGTTCACGATCGCCTCGCGCGGGTAACCCTTGGCGCGGTAATCGCCGAGCGACGTGTCCCCGTGGCGCTTCGAGAGCTTCTTGCGATTCGGCCCGAGCATCAGCGGCAAGTGCCCGAAACTCGGCGCCGGCGCGTCGAAGGCCTTGTAGAGCAGCAGCTGCTTGGGCGTGTTGACGAGGTGCTCCTCGCCGCGCAGCACCTCCGTGATCTCCATGTCGATGTCGTCGCTCACGACGACGAAGTTGTACGTCGGCCCTCCGACCTGGCGGACCATCACCCAGTCGTCCACCTCTGTGTGCCGGAACGTCACGGTGCCGCGCACGAGGTCGTCGAAGGTCGTCTCCCCCTCGGGTACTCGGAAACGCACGGCGAAAGGCTCACCTGCCGCGCGCCGCCGCTCGGACTCAGCGGCGGAGATATCGCGACACGTCTGGTCGTAATGAGGGGTCTCCTTGCGCGCCTCTTGCTCCGCCCGCACGCCATCGAGGCGCTCGTGCGTGCAGAAGCAGCGATACGCGTGGCCGCGCACGAGGAGCTCCTCCGCGCGCACGTTGTGGCGCGCGACACGTTCACTCTGTCGGTAAGGCACGAACGGCCCGCCCACGTCCGGTCCTTCGTCCCAATCGAGGCCGAGCCAACGGAGGCCTTCGATGATCGCGGTCTCGCTCTCGGCCGTGCTCCGATCATGGTCCGTGTCCTCGATGCGCAGGACGAACGCGCCGCCAGCTCGACGGGCTGTCGCCCAATTGAACAGCGCAGTGCGGCAGAGGCCGAGGTGGACCGCGCCCGTGGGGCTCGGCGCGATACGGACGCGGACAGGTCGGGACATCGAGTCGAAAAGAGAGAGCGCCATGCGCCAGCGATGGGCCGACGATGGACCAGTACTGGCCCAGCGCGACGTGAGAGAACACACCGCGCTGCTGGTGGGCGGAGAATCGGTCCAGGAGGATACGCCGCTCGGACCCGCGAAGGAATGCCGCTACAGTGCCAGGGCGACGAACATGCAGCTCACCGACACGATCCTCCGGCGCCTGCCGAAGGTGCTCCTGCACGAGCACCTCGACGGTTGCCTGCGCCCCGCGACGGTGCTCGACCTCGCCCGCGAGGCCGGCTACAACGAGCTCCCCCACGCCGAGCCCACCGCCCTCGGCCGCTGGTTCTTCGAGGGCGCCGACCGTGGCTCATTGCCCCAGTATCTCGAGGGCTTTCGGCACACGATCGCAGTGATGCAAACCCCCGCGGCGCTCGAGCGGGTCGCGTACGAGCTGTGCGAAGACCTCGCCGCGGAGAGCGTCGTGTACTTCGAGGTGCGATTTGCGCCGCACTTCCACATGACCCGGGGTCTCGGCCTCGACGCCGTGATGGGCGCCGTGCTCGCCGGTCTCCGGCGCGGGCTGGAGGCTTTCGGCATCGAATCGGGACTGATCGTGTGCGCGCTGCGCAACCAGGGCGCGTCGTTGTCCCTCGAGCTGGCCGAGCTCGCCGTGTCTTGGTTCAACCGCGGCTGTGTCGGGTTCGACCTCGCCGGGGAAGAGGCCGGGCACCCGGCCAAGCACCACCTCGAGGCTTTCCAGCTCGTCAAGCGCTCGAACGGCAACATCACGATCCACGCTGGCGAGAGCTTTGGCCCCGAGAGCATCTGGCAGGCGCTCCAATACTGCGGCGCCCACCGGATCGGACACGGCACGCGCTTGATCGAGGACATCGTCGTCTACGGCGACAGGGTGATCCAAGTCGGTCCGCTCGCGCGCTACGTGCTCGACCACCGTATCCCGATCGAGTGCTGCTTGCAGAGCAACGTGCACACGGGCGCGGTCGCGAGCCTCGAGCAGCACCCCTTCCGCCACCTGCTCGATCTGCAATATCGCGTCACACTCAACACGGACAACCGACTCATGAGCGCGACGACGATGACGGACGAGTTCCGCGTCGCCCACGAGGTGTTCGGCTGCGGCATCCGCGAGCTCGAGCGTGTCACCGTGAACGCGATGAAGTCGGCCTTCTATCCCTACGCCGAGCGTTGCCGCCTCATCAATGAGCGCGTCCGCAGCGGCTACGCGGCGCTGCGCAAGGAGCTCGCTCTTTGAGGCCGCATTCACGCGACAACGCGGGTCCGCGCACACCGTCCGACTCCGTGACGAATGGCGCGGCGCCGCCCGCGCGGCGTGATCCGACGACTTTCGCCGGGCGCGTGGAGTTGCCGGTGTTCGCGAGCGCGTGCCTCCGCGGCAACCCACTCGGCGACCCGCACGTGCGCGAAGTGCCGGTCTACGTGCCGCCCGACCACGCCCCCGGTGAGCGGTTGCCGGTCGTGTTCGTGTTGGCGGGCTTCACCGGCCGCGGACATGGCTTCCTCGAATCCCACCCGTGGAAGAACGGCTTCGTGCGCCAATGGGACCAACGCGTCACGCGCGGCGAGGCGCCGCGCGCGCTGCTCGTGATGCCGGACTGTTTCACACGTTACGGTGGCAGCCAGTACGTGAACTCGAGCGCGACAGGACCCTACGAGGACTACGTCGCCGACGAGCTCGTGCCTTTCATCGACGCCCAGTACAGCACGGACGGTACACGCGCGGTCTGTGGCAAGAGCTCGGGCGGGTTCGGCGCGCTGCGCTTCGCGCTGCGGCGCCCGGGGCTCTTCCGAGCCGTGGGCTCGATCAGCGGCGACTGCTGCTTTGAATACCCGTTCGCGCAGGAGCTCCTGGCGGCGACGCGCGGCCTCGCTCGTCACGACGGCGACCCGCGGCGGTTTCTCATCCATTTCGAGGAGTCCTTCGATCTCTCTGGCGACGCACACGCCGTGCTCAACGTGATCGCGATGTCGGCGTGTTACTCACCGAACCCCGCGAGCCCATCCGGCTTCGACCTGCCTATGGAACTCGACACCGGCGCACGCCGCGCCGACGTCTGGCAGCGCTGGCTCGAGTTCGATCCGATGCATTCCGCTGCCGACCACGTCGAAGCCCTGCGCGGCCTCGCGCTCCTCTATCTCGAGGCCGGACTGAAGGACGAATTCCATCTGCAATTCGGGCTGCGAAGGCTCGTCCATGAGCTGCAGCGCCTCGATGTACCGCATCAACATGTCGAGCACGACGGTGGTCATTTCGGCCTGGACCGCCGCTTGCACGAGGTCATCCCGCGCCTCGTCGGCGCGCTCGCGGAGGCCCGCTCGCGGGCTTGACCCGGCCCGTCGCGCGCGCCCCCTCGAGGCTTCCCCACCGGCACGCTTCCCCACCACACGAGGTGGGCCTAGGTCAGCCTTATCGGAAGTGCTTTGAACGCTTCCGAGCGCCGCGAGTAGAGTTCCCAAGTCCGCTGCCCACTGCCTCGGAATGCGTCCGCCGGTGGGCCGCGCGCTGGCCTGCGCCCGGAGCTCGAACATGCTGCACACGTCACCCCTCGCCCTCCTCGCGTCCGCAGCCTCGCTCGAAATCCCCTTTATCGGCGACTGGAGCTCGAGCCCGCTCTATCTCGGCGCGGCGGTGCTCGGCGGCGCGGTGCTCAGCCTGCAAACGCTGCTCTTGTTGTTCGGCGGCGACGGCGGGGACGGCGAGCTCGACTCGGACCACGGCTCGGATGCCTTCGGCTTCTTGTCGATCCGCGCCGTCGCCTCGTTCTTTACGTTTTTCGGCCTCATGGGCCTCTACGGCAAGGACGCGGGCTGGGGCGCAGGGCTCACCGCGGGCGCCGCGACGGGCGCGGGCGCCGCGATGATGGTCCTCGTGGCGTGGCTGTTCTCGCTGCACAGGAACCTCAGCCAAGAGGGCACCCTCGACCCGAGTCAAGCCGTCGGCAAGCCGGCCAAGGTCTACCTGCGCATACCGGCCGAGCGCAGCGGACGCGGCAAGATCACGGTGGCGCTTCAGGGTCGCACCGCCGAGTTTCCTGCCGTCACCAGCGGGCCCGAGCTCGCGAGTGGCAGCGAGGCCCGCGTCGTGCGCCAGCTCGACGAGAACTTGTTCGAGGTCGAGGCCGCTTCATGAGCGCATCGGCGTCGATGGATGAAGCCCTGATCTGCCCGCGCGTAATGCGACGAAACCCATGCTGAATTCGATGCCCAATTCTGTGTTCGGAATGCTCGGCGTGCTCGAGTCCCCACTCGACGGCCAGAACATCATGCTCCTGATGATCGTCGTCGGCGTCCTCATCGTCGCCGGCTTCTTCTTGATCATCGCGCGCCGCTACAAGCGCTGCCCCTCGAACCGCGTGCTCGTGATCTACGGTCGAACGGGCAAGGGACAATCCGCCAAGTCCATGCACGGCGGGGGTGCGTTCGTCTGGCCGCTGATCCAGAACTACGACTTCCTCAGCCTCGATCCGATGCAGATCGAGATCCCGCTCGAGGGCGCGCTGTCGCTGGAGAACATCCGCGTGAACGTGCCGAGCGTGTTCACAGTGGCGATCGGCACCGAGCACGAGATCATGAACAACGCGGCCGTGCGTCTGCTCGGCCTCTCACGGACCGAGATCGCGAAACAGGCCGAGGACATCATCTTCGGCCAACTCCGCCAAGTGATCGCGTCGATGAAGATCGAGGAGATCAACCGCGACCGCGACGTGTTCCTTTCGCGCGTGCAGTCCAGCCTGGAGCCCGAGCTCGCGAAGATCGGTCAAGTGTTGATCAACGTCAACATCAAGGACATCACGGACGCGTCGGGCTACATCGAGGCGATCGGCCGCAAGGCCGCCTCGGAAGCGATCCAACAAGCCGCGATCGACGTCGCCGAACAGGAGCGCTACGGCAAGATCGGCGTCGCCGAGGCCGATAAGGAGCGCGCGATCCAGGTCGCGGAGCGCGAGAAGCAGCGTGACATCGGCACCAAGGACGCCGAGCGCGAACGAGCGGTCAAGATCGCCGAGCTCGAGCGGGACCGCATGGTCGGTGAGAAGTCGGCCGAGTTCCAGCGCGAAGCCCAAGTGCGCGACGCCGAGCGCGAGATGCGTGTGCGCGTCGCCGACGCCAACGCTTCGGCCGTCACCGGCGAGAACACGGCCAAGGCCAAGATCGCGCAGACGAACGCCGACCTGAAGCTGCAAGAGGCCGACGCCTTCCAACGCGGTGAGACCCGTCGACGCGAGGCCGACGCCGCGGTCCTCGAGGCCCAGTACATCGCCGAAGCCCGCGCCGCCGAGGCCCAGGGCAAGCTGATCGAGGCGCGCAAACGCGCCGAGCTCGAGTCCTCCGCAAAGGCCGAGAAGGCCGAGACGATCGTCGCCGCCGAGGCCGAGGCGGAGCGTACCCGCATCCGAGCAGTCGGCGAAGCGACCGCGACCTTCGCGCGTCTCGAAGCCGAGGCCAAAGGCCAGTACGAGATCCTGAAGAGCAAGGCCGACGGTCTGCGCGAGATCGTCAGCGCCTGCGGCGGCTCCCACGAAGCATTCCAAATGTTGATGCTCGAGCACCTCGACCACCTGGCCGAGACCTCGGCCAAGGCGATCTCGAACATCAAGTTCGACAAAATCGTCGTGTGGGACGGCGCGGGTGCCAAGGACGGCGCGAGCAGCACGAGCAGCTTCCTGCAATCCCTCGCGCGCGCGCTGCCTCCGACCCTGCAGATGATGCGCGACGTCGGCGGCGTCGAGATGCCCGACTTCCTCGGCCGCCTCGTCGCGCCCAGCGGGAGTGAATCGAAAACGCCTCGAGCCGAAACGAACGAAGACCCTGAAACGGCGCAGTCGGAGGATGGCCCAGTCGCCAAACCCGTCGTCGCCCCAGCGCCGGCCAAACCCGAGGAGAAGGGCCGCCGCGGCTCCGGTCGAGCGGGGTGACCGAGCCTCAGAGTTAGGGCCCGCCCGTCAGGGATAACTCGCTTCGACGACGGTCTTGATCCCGCCGCGTACGTAAAAATCGCCCTCGACAGTCATGCGTCGGGGCGCGGTCGCGGCGACGAGATCGTCGAGGATCTGGTTCGTCACAGCCTCGTGGAAGGCCCCGAGGTCACGGAAGGACCACAGATAGAGCTTCAAGCTCTTGAGCTCGACGCACCGCTCCCCGGGCACGTACCGGATCCGGATCGTCGCGAAGTCCGGCTGGCCAGTCTTCGGGCACACACATGTGAATTCGGGCGCCTCGAAGCGGATCTCGTATTCGCGCTCGGGGCGCGGATTCGGGAACCAATCGAGCGTTGTGTTCGGGGTCGTCGTCATGGTTGGGATTCGCTCCCCGACGGTCCGCTTCGACGGCGCGCGGGGGATGCGAAGATAGGGGGTCGCCCGTCAGAATTCCCCGCGCGCCGCGGCGATCGTCACGCCGTCGACGCGGCGCTCGAGCGACCACACGAGCGGTAGGCCTTTGCCCCGCCGCGACGCCGCCGCACGCGACGCGCGCAGGCGTCCACCCTCGAGCTCGAGTGGGAGCTCGCGGTAGGTCCGCGCGCTCGGGTCCCACAAGGCGAGGACCCACTCGGACTCGTCCAGGGCCCGCGTCGAGAGCGCGCTCCCCAGGTCGAACCACCAATCGCGATCCACCACCCTTGGCCGCAGCGCGGGCGCGCCGATGTGCGCCGCGCCCACGTCGACCAACGCGGGTATCCGCGACCAGAGCTGCGCCTCTTCCGGCTGCGCGAGGGCACCCGGGAGCCAGAGCGCCTCGACGCTGCCCGCGAAGTTCCAGGCGAGGCTCCGTTCGAGGTCGAACACCGCGCGCCAACCGAGCTCCTCGCGGACCCAAGCGCCCGTCACGACGCCGTCCGCAGCGCCCGGCGCCGTGCCTTTGAAGCGCAGCTGAGGCGCACCGGCGGAGCGAGACGGCTCGGCGCTCGGACGTGCCGTCAGCGCGCGGAACGACCAAGGGTCGAGGGGCAGCTCGACCGCGTCGAGGCCGACCGCGGCCAGGGACGGCGGCTGGGTCGGGACAGCGACCCGCGGCAGGTCGTAGGCATGGCGCTGGCCTTGGTGCGTGCCGCCCTCGTGGGGCGGACCGAGCACGGTCAATCCTCGTGCGCGCCAGCCCGCGAACACGGGGGACTCCGCGACGAAGCGCAGGGCGCCCTTGGGAACACCGTAGACCTCGAGAGGCGGCGCTGGATTCGGTCGGAACGGCGCCGCGACGAGGGCAAATTCATCCTCGGGCCGCAGCGCGGTGACGCCGGCGACTTTACGCGGCGGGTCGAGGCAGAGCACGACGCGCTGCCACTCCGTGCGCTCGCCTTCGGCGATCAGCGCCGCGTGGAGCTCCCCCACTCGTGAAGCGGCCTCCGCGATCGTGGCCGCGTTGCCCGCAGCGAGCGGCGCGTAGACCGCGATGGCGAGGCCCGGCAAGAGCGTGCGGCGCGCGCCGCTGAGGGCGGTCGACGCGACCCCGAGCCCCGCGGCCATCACCGCCGCGCCCGCAAGCAGCGCGCGCGCGTCGCCGAGCTCCGCCGGCGCCGACCGCACGGACCACGTGAGCGCGAGGAGCGCCGCGATGCACGCGGCCCAAGCGCCGAGGATCCGCCCCCAGAGGCGCGGCGCGGCTCGCGCAGCGACGAACGCCGGATGCAGCACGGCGAGCACAGCGAGGACCGCGAGGAGGTACCCGAAGATCCCGATGCCGGTCGTGTTCACGGGCAACACGAACACACCGAGCTTCTCGGCCGCGACTCCGAAGAGCGCGAACGGACTGCGATCGACACTCGGTACGTGGGAGGCCTCGCCGCCCGCGAACGCCCGCACGACACGCTCGAGGAGCACAGGCAAGGTGAACACGAGAGCGGAGGTCGCCGCCGTACGCACACGACGCCCGAGGCGCCGATGCCGATCGGCGGAGGCGAGCTCGAGCACGGCGAGCACGACGGGCAAGCCGTACGCCATGGGCGACGACGCCGCAGCGCACAGCGTCAGCAGCCAGGCCAATGTGAGGCCAGCGCGCGAGCGGGCCTGCCGAAAGTACAAGTAGACCGCGATCGCCCACATCCCGAAGGCCAGCGCCAGCATGTCACCACGGTCCCCGAGGTGCGCCGCGGACGGTGACGACAAGGGGTGCACGAGCAACAGCACGGCGGCTGTGAATCCCGCAGCCCGGCCATGTTCCTCACCGGTCCAGGGCGCGAGCCCACGCCGCACGACCACCCGCAGCCCGAGCGCCGCGGTGATCAGGAGCGCGAGCCCTGCGATGCGGATGCGCCCCGCGTCTCCGGGCGTGTAACGACCACCCTGTTGGTGCATCGCGCGCGACAACGACAGCGACCATGCGGCGAGCGGACGCCCATGCAGGCTGTCGACCCTCCACAGGGCGGCGTCACCCTCTTCGCGCTGGGCTTCTTCGAGCTCGACCAAGGTCCGCGCGTCGTCCCCGAGGAACCCGACGCCGAGCAGCGGCCGGTGCGCGTAGAACCCGGCCAGAACCGCCAAGGCGATCAGCAGCGTGCGGCGCATCCAGGACGGCATTTGCGTGATGGTAGCGGGTTGGACTCTCGAGTCGCCCCCCCGGAGTCTCCCTCAGAGTCTCGCGCAAAGCTGTCCCTGCGAGCGGCTACGATGTCGCACCCATGCTCGAGACCTTTCGCCCGCTCATCGACGCCGCCCGCGGTGTCGACCTCGCCGATCCGGCCGCCGCCCACGCGGCGCTGAATCTTCGCCTCGCGCCCGACTCTGCTGCAGCAGAAGCGCTGAACCGCGGCCTCCTGGCTTTGCTCGAAGCCGGACGGGTCGCGGACCGCGGCGCCCCCCCCGTGCGCTGGTCGCGCGTCACCAAGGCAACCGACGCCAGCGGGGACTTCTCCATCGATGTCGTCGACATGACGGGCCCGGGACCGCGCCATCGGCATCCGAACGGCGAGGTGAATTGGTGTGTGGCGCTCGAGGGCACACCGACGTTCGACGGCCAGCCCGCGGGCTGGGTGGTCGAGCCGCCGAATTCCGAGCACGTGCCGACGGTCGCGGACGGCCGGATGCTGATCGTGTACCTGCTGCCGGCGGGTGCGATTGAATTCGCGACCTGAGGTGCGGGTGCGCGGCGGATCGTGACGGTCGAATCGCGCGGCTGTCGAATCGCGCGGCCGTCGAATCGCGCGGCCGTCGAATCGCGCGGCCGTCGAATCGCGCGGCCGTCGAATCGCGCGGCCGTCGAATCGCGCGGCCGTCGAATCGCGCGGCCGTCGAATCGCG
>Ga0163144_10000973_pt1 | contig 67817 bp, 62 predicted proteins | sample OliLak19BULKMAT1_FD_123175 | JGI IMG/M metagenome (GOLD analysis project Ga0163144, IMG submission 123175) | Freshwater microbial mat bacterial communities from Lake Vanda, McMurdo Dry Valleys, Antarctica - Oligotrophic Lake LV.19.BULKMAT1 | ecosystem: Environmental > Aquatic > Freshwater >...
ATAGTGTTTTTCATTTTCAAAAATTATAACTAACCCGAAGGGTTAACAAGAAAAAAGATTTGACTTAGTCTCCATTGCCATATCTTGTGATTCGGCAAAGACTTTTGAAAAACACTATAGATGGAGAACTACATTTAAGTTTCCTTTTAAATGCCGCTACAAGAATGAAACAATTCGTGCTTTACCTTGTAAATCAACTGAATAATTAAATTGTACTAAGTATCCAAGGTTTGAAAATATTAATCTTTCAGGCTATCTGGCCAGATCTGCCAAAAATCAAGTTGTTCAGAACGATCAGGAATATCTTTGTCAGTGCTGTTTTCAAACAATCTTAGTGGATAACCTGGTGTAACAGAATGAACAATTACTTGTTCATTCTGAATCGAGAAAAATAATCTCCAGGCTCCGCAACCCATTCGAAAGAAATTATTAGGAAAATCTTCCTTACGCCATTTAGTAATTCGACGAGTTCGATGAGGTTCTGGGTTACGTTCTAGGATTTTCTTGGCGCGATCAATAAAATTAACTTTTCTTTCTAAAAGCCAGGAAAACTGATCATTGGCAAGTGCAGAATAAACAACTTGATAACTTGGAGGTTTAGCCAACTCAGCTTCAACTTCAGCTAACCAGCCATTTTTAGCCGATGGAAATGAGTCGATTTCACTAATGTAAGGTTTGATATCGAGAATGGGTGTGCCATCAATAAGATCCGTTGCGCCAATTGTTAATTTTAAACCAGAGGTTTTGATTAACTGTACAGCAGAAATTCCAATTGGATTAGGTCTATGAGGAGCTCGAGTTGCAAAGACCCCCCTTTTACCGTAACTACCTCTAGGAGGTAGAACTTTTGGTTTCCAGGTTTGATTCTTATGAAACCACCAAATGAGCCAAATATAATCAAATCCTTTTAGATCTTGCAGTCCTTGATCGAAACCTTTTCCAGGAAATAGTTCAATTGTACAATTCTCTTCTGTCGATTGATCGGGTTGATGTGGCGCATCAAATTTAACTCGCCTTGAGCTTTTAACAATTCCTATTGGCTTAAGGATTAAGGAATCTAACTCTACTGACACTTAAACCTACCTTTAAGTAGTTGGTGTTGGAGTCGGAGTGGCTCCAACGATTAAATCAGCTTCAGAGATTGCGTCAAATTGGGGTTTTGTTATATCAAAAGCTTCGCCAACATCAAGATCTGCATCTATTCCCACAGTGCCGTCAGCTATATCTTCGTCTCCATCAAGCTCAAATATTAGAGAAAATTTTGTAGTTGGGCCAATCCCCAACTCCTCTTTTGAGAGTTCATAAACTAAATAGGTATCTGTAGTATCTGATTCAGTAACTGTCGGGCTTGCATCAATTAGGTCTCCCGAAATTTCAATAAAAGATGAAAAGAGAACATAAGAAAGAGCAATTGGAAATTTTACTTTTAAAATAACTCCTTCAACTTTAAAATTAGAGATATTAACTGTAACTTGAGTTCGATCGCCTGTATCTATATTTTTTGGATCGACAGTAACTGCAACTTTTGCCGGTCCTTCTGGTAATGTGCTTCCACCACCACCACCACAACCTAGTAATAAAATGAATGAAACTAAAATGAGATAAGGTGATTTCATATTGGTATTAACTCTAAAATAATTTAGAATATATATAGTAACTTTCAAAAGTCTTTGCCGAAAACAAAGGCTTTAGAAAGTTACTATCCCCCAGAGGGATAATAAATAGTGTTTTTCATTTTCAAAAATTATAGCTTCCCGAAAGGTTAACAAGAAACAAGATTCGACTTACTCTCATTGTCATATCTTGTGATTCGGCAAAGACTTTTGAAAAACACTATAGACTAAAAGAAATGCCTAAGAGTATCATCCGTCTTGAATCACGAAAAGCCCGATTATCTACTAAGTCCAAAAGAACTTTCCGAAAGAAAATCTTTATTTGGACTTACGATCCCGCGTAGGGATGATAAATAGTTAGCGATAATCTCGCTTGAGAAACTTCATTAAATTACTCACTATTTTTTCAGCCTGTACTCCAAAAGTAGTATATTTTGTACTAAGAATCTCACAATATCCCCGATCAAAGTTTAATTGATATCTTCCAGCCAATTCTATATTCGATCCATTGGTATTTTCGGCTGGCAGTATACCCGATTCAACCACTTCGATATTTGATAAATCAATTTTTGGACCATTTAATGCCTGAGTAAAATCCTCAAGAAAAGATTTTACTTCAAATTCAGGGATATCTAAATTTCCTTGTTCTCCCCAATGGCGAATATATCCAGTGCCGATAGCTGTACGATGCCCCCTGGGAACTGCAAAATAAAGCCTTCCATTATTACTTGTAACAGAGAAGGCATATTTAGGATCTAATTGGAAATTAATGACAACATTGAATCCTTTTACCCAACGCATCGGCTGACGACGGTGAATTATTTCCTCAAGAGAAATTGAATCTATAAACGGACCTGTCGCATTTACTACGGTTTTTGTTCTAAGACTTTTTTCAATATTTTCACTCAACATTGAAACATTAAAGGAATCGTAACAACGTGAGATTTTTAAAACTTGAGCATGTTCATAAACTTGACCGTTATGCATAAGCAAATAATCCAAAAAACTTTGTGCTAGATCGTTAGGGTCAGTAACAACGGCATCTTGCCATAAAAGATAGTGCGTATTCGAAAGCCCACTTAAGATTTGACTTTCTTTCAAAACAAATTCTTTATCTAGAATCTTAGGGCTGGATAGGGAGTTTTGACTCGCAAACCTAAGAAAGTTATAAAGTCTAATACCTAAAGAAATTGGATATTTACTTTTCAGACCAGTTGCTGAAAGAGGCATTAAGCATGGTAGCGGTTTTATGTATCTAGAATATTCTTTTAAATGTCTGCCTTGCTCTAAAATTGATTCTCTTGCTCGTAAAATATTTAAAGACTGTAGATAGCGAAGCCCGCCATGAATAATTCTTAAACTATTTTTAGATGTACCTTGATTAATCTTGCTTTTCTCGACAAGCGCAACCTTGAGACCCTGCTTGGAAGCTTCTCGCGCAACTCCAAGTCCAGTTATACCACCTCCAATAACAACCATATCTAGAAAATCATTCATAATCTCTTTGCTTTCACTATCAACATATTACCGTGCATGAAGGGAACTAGTGCATCAAGTTTTACAAAAAAGAAAATAATTGGTGATAAGTAACTATAGATTTTGAAACTCTTTTGCATTTTGTTCAAATCTTGGCCAGTAATCACTGTTCCCTTCTGACCTCTTTTCCCCTTTAAAATATCTAATGCCCCAGTTATTAAAGTATCAATTAACTCAGAGAAAATTCTAGAATAGGAATGAGTTTCTTGAATTTGAAAGAAATTTTCCAAAAGTTTACACAGTGTACTTTGAGTATATCCAGCTCTTAAGTGACCATGAGCCTTATCTGTCTGACCAATATAATTCTTCAACTTTCTAAGTATACCCTCTTTGGGATTTGGTACATTTATAACTAGATTTCCATTCGGTTTAATTATTCTATACATTTCTTTGATAAATTCTTGATCAGATTCAATATGCTCAAGAAAATCTACAATCACTACAAGATCGAATTGATTGTCAACAAATGGAGTTGATCGATCATCAATTTTATAAACTCGATCTTCGACTAAACTTTGAATACTCAAAACTGTTTCTTCACTTATGTCAGCACTATGCCACTCACCTCCCCTTTCTCTAAGAAGTAGACTAATAACTCCATTGTCAGATCCAATATCTAAGCAAACTTTTCCTGAATAATCTTTGCCAATCATTAATGTTATCTTTTCAAGTTTTCTCTGCTTTAAGGGAGATTTTTGAAAGAGGCTCAAGGCCCAGGCCTTTGCTTGAGAATTCATATAATAAAATGTGTAGATGTTAGAAATTGAAGTTAACTAACATCTTCAAACGGGGCAATTGGAGATCAATTATATAAAGAACTCTGTCTAAATTTTAATCAACTGTTCGATTTGAGATCATTCAGTAAGTTTATTTAAATCAGATAGTTAATCAAAAGATTATGAAGTAGAGGATAGCTATCTTCACAAGGATCATATTGATATCAATGACTTAGCACTTGGCAACAATTTTGCAATGTAAAGTGTAAGCAGGGCCACTATCAGGGATTGAGGAGTGGAAAAGAAGAGGAGCTCTTGTGCAGTCCCTTGCGACAGTTTAGACAATACATTAGGAGCAAACAAAATGGGCAACACAATAATCGAAAGACTTTTTACTTCATTTGCAGATCTAGAGAGCGCAATTCATAGTGCTAAAAATACTCTAGTAAAAAAAGGAAATGTGCCAAATGGCATCATGGAGAGAATTGGTTCTTATGACGAAATTCTCTTAAAGCAACGACAGTTGGCTTCAAAACTTTGTGATTTTATCAACAGAGGCGATTGGGATGAAGTTGGTCGCCATGTTTCTCTTATTAATGGGCTCTCTTCAATGATTAGAGATGATGCAAGATCGATGTTGTCAGTACTTTCTGGAGCTAGTACTGCTCAAGAAGAAACTAAGTATTGTTAAATTTTTTGCAGGCTCGTATAAGCAGCGGTTTTCTTCTTGCGGGGCACTGCCCCGCTTTTCTACTGTTAAAATAATAAAATGAACAAAGTTGAAAATTTTAAAAATCAACTTCCAAAAAATGAACTTGGTGTTGCATTAATTATAGTTCTTTTAGTGATTGCACTTGGTAGTATTCTTGTTATCAATCTGACTCAAAGTACCTATCGTGATGCCTTACTAAACAATGCTTCCGTAAAGCGCCTGCAAGCTGAATACTTATTGAAATCAACTATTAACTTTGCTCGTATTCTTATTGCACAAGATGCTTCTCCCGATTTGGACTCACCGAAAGATAGCTGGGCACAATTTAGTAAGGGTCAAGCAATTCCAGTACCTGAGCTCTTAGGCATTAATGAGCCTGGCTTGAATATTGAGATTGAAATTCAAGCAGAGGATAATAAGTTGCCTATCCGTGCATTAATTAGTGGCGATGGCCCCTCCGGAATTGTTGGTGAAAATGAAAAGAAATGGCGAGATGCTACGGTGCGTCTTTTTGAAAAACTTGGTTTTGATGATGATGAAAAAGAAATAGATCATACTAAAACTTTTCCGAACAAGCATTTCGATTCCAAAGAATTAGTTGCCCTGCTTATCGATTTTATGGATCATGATAGTGATTCATATGAAGATCCAGAATTTAGTAGAGGTTTTGAAGGAGATCTAGCTCCTGACTTTTTTCCAAATGTACGCTTAAAAAGAATTGGAGAATTAGTTACCGTTCCTGGATTTACTCCAGCTCGTTTAAGAAAACTGACACCTCTGATTACAGTATTTGAAAATAGTAGAATCAATATCAATTTATCTCCTCCAATAATTCTTGAATCTCTTAACGAAGAAATCGATTCAACAGCATCAAAAGCAATTATGGAAAAGCGAGCAAGCGAAGATCCTTTTTCAACGCAAAATCTTAATTCTGATTTGATAGATATAATTGGGAGTGATGCTAAAAACTATGTAGCTACGATGATTAAGGTAAATAGCGGTTGGTTTCAGATCTTAGCTAAGGTTGATTACGGTACTACTACCTATTTTATGAGAACTTTTGTCTCTAGAAACTTATCTAGAGAGCCTGGAGCATTGCCTCAAATTAAATCCGTTGAGCTATTTTAAATAAGTAAGATTTTTTATCGTAGAGAACACCAAGTCCACTTTGAGTACATTTTACAGTAAACGCTGTATCATGGGTCTTAAATTTAACATTATACGTTACTTTGTCTAATGATCTCACAGTACTATTGCTTTCTTATTAGAATTAAGCATATACTCCTTCCTCCAAACTGATTTTTATTTGAGTTGATTCGGAGTTTTATGGCTCGTAAATGTGCAATTTCAGGCAAAGTTAAACAAGCTGGCAACAGAGTTAGTCATGCTAATAACCGATCTAAACATTTTTTCGGTATTAATCTTCAATCTAAAAGAATCTTTGATCCTGAATCTAAAAAATTCATCAGACTTAGGCTCTCAACTAATATGATTCGCACTATTGATAAAATCGGCCTAAATGCTGCTCTTAAAAAGCACAAGGTTTCATTGAAAGATATTTCTGCTCAGTAAGCTAGTTTTCAAAAACTTAGTGCCGATATATTTAAGAAATTGAATACTTCAAATCAGAAATAATTTGGATATTTTGCCTGTTTGAAATGGCACGGGATACTGAGGCACAACCTAAAAAGGTGTCCTGAGAAAAAATCCAGTGTCATTTAAGAAAGGTGGTGCGGGGCTACTTTTTAAAGGTGGTTTTAAAGGTGGTTTAAAGGTGGTGCGGGGCTACTTTCTTCTTCTTCTTCTTTTCTTCTTTTACAGCAAGAAACTTTTAACTAAAGGAAACGATATAATATATGAAAGAAAACTATTAATACCTTTTAGATATAAAAGATGCCGCGTTTACCGAAAGTACATTTAAACGGAACCCTCCTCCTTATAACCACGAGCGTAGAAGAAAATTTAATGTTTCCTGCAAATTCTTTAGTTAATGAAATCGTTAAAAGCACTCTAGCAAGTGCACAAAAGCATCATCCAGTTGAAGTTTCTCATATCATAGTCCAATCAACTCATGTTCATTTCACCGCAACGGTTGTAGATCCAAATGACATCCGAGGCTTTATGGAGAGGTTTAAAACGGAGTCCGCGCATCGAATCAATCGCTTATTAGGAAAAAAGAAAAGAACAATATGGTGTGAAGGTTATGATAGTACGATTATATTAGATTTAGAGAAGGCAATTGAAAAAATTGTCTATATTTATATCAACCCAATAAAAGACGGACTAGTAGAATCGATTGACCATTATCCTGGAATCTCATCCTGGGAATTTTTAAATAAACAAAAAACAACTTTTGCAACATATTTTATACCAAGGGATGCTGTTCGTAAGCTTGAAGACAGAATTTTATCAAGGGAAGATTATGAGAGAGAAAGAAGACATCTCTTGTTAAAAAAGAAAAGAACTTCATTCAAAATTGACATTAATGCTTGGATGAAAGTTTTTAATATTACAGATTTAGAAGAACAAAAAGAAATTAATCAGAAAATTGTAGAGGCGGTAAGGGAAAAAGAAAATGAATATAGAGAAAATCGCCAGTTTGAAAAGAAAACTGTTTTAGGAGTAACAAAATTATTGAAAGAAAGGCCCGGTTCCACGTTTATTCCGAATAGAGAAGGAAGAAAAACTTTCTGCATCAGCTCAGACAAAAAAATACGAATTAGTTTCATACAAAGTATTAAGGAACTAATTAGTCAAGCCAGAAGTGTTTTACTCGAGTGGAGAAAAGGAAATTTTCAAACTCCTTATCCTATTGGACTTTATCCTCCGTCTCTTCCAAAGAGAGCTGAGGCGTTTGGTTGGTAAAATTACAGGTTGGAATCATTGTCGGCATTTTGGCCGAGATGTATTTGTGTATCTATTGTTTATGAATTCATAGAAAAAAATATAAAAGAATATAATTTTTGATTTTTTGACTGTTTTTATTCTGTTGTGTTTATTAGTAGCCCCGCTCTAGAGGACTCTGGAACTAATGCACCTCTCCGCGTCTGGAGGCATTGATTTTTTCAGCGTGCAGCTTCACAGCTTCTATATTCGGCATTACTGGCTCCCCTGTTTCAACAGAATCCAGCTCCACTGCCTTTCTCAACTCCCTAGGATCCATAATTCCGAGGCGTTGTCTATTTGGTACAAAAATCTCACCGCAAGCCTTACATTGCACAATTACAATTATCCCCTCAAGCGTCACTCTTGTATATTCAGTACTAAAAAACTTATCATCAGCTTCACAAGTTTCACAGCCTGGACACTCAATATGATCAATAAACGTCTCAGCCAAGCCTTTAAGTCTAAATTTCAATGACATTAGTAAAACCTATTTGATTTTTTTAGTTACAGTAATCTTCGTGCCATTATCTTCATAACAAACACGATCCATCGTTCCAAAAATTATTCTCAAACCTCTTCCATAGAATAAAAGAGAGCCATCGTTTATAAAGTCGAGTGGTCCTCTTGGAGCATCAAATCCTTTACCTGAATCCTTTATGCTTATAGATAAATTTCCTTCAGAATAACTACAGCTTATTGAAATTGGTCTCTCAGAATAACTTGTATCTAAAAGCCTTTCAGCTTTCATGTTGCTAAATTTATCAACTCCATTTACATCAAACTCATCTTTCCAAGCAGATTGTAATTCTAAATTTCCATGCTCAAGACTGTTTGCTAATGCTTCTTGAAAAGCTAAGGTAATTTTTAATTTCAAGTTGAGATCAATAATACCAGCTGCATGCATTTCATTTAATAACGGTAAAGCAAAAGCGATATTACCAATATCTTTCGCACTACAAGAATATATAGCAGAATAATTTGTAAGACATTTTAAAATTTTGTATTGGGCTTCCTCTGCTCTTAAACAACTCACTACTCTTACTATTGTTTCTTGAAGGAATCGGTAATCGATCGGTTTTTGTAAAAAATCAACTGCACCAGATCTAAGAGCTTGTACTGCCTCTTCCGCTTTTGCAGCACTGGAAACAACCATGATAGCTTGATTGGGTTTACTGCAGCGCACTGCATCCATGAAAGCCTGTCCACTTAACTCCGGAAGATCAAAGTCACTGATGATTATCTCGTAACTATTGTTTTTAGCAGCATCGAGTGCCGAGTTAAAATCCGAAGCTACGTCAAAGTTCCAGCCGTTATTTGAAAAGAATTCTTTGTAGTCCTTTTGTAAGGAACCGCTGTCATGAATGAGGAGTAAATTTGGGGACGGATTTAGCACCATTCGTGGCGAAGCTCCTTACGTTTAACTTTATGTCAACGTTACTTTGGGATTTTACTCACCATCATAAATTGGCAGGAGCTTATCCAACATTAAAAGTTCGAAAGTTTCCTTTACGAATCCCTTAAGAGGCTTGACCATCAAGACACCATTGTCGGCTTTCAGCCTTTTATAACACATCAAAACTTTTCCAATTCCATAGCTATTGATTATTTCAACACCATTTAAATCCAAAACAATTGTTCGTAAACCTAAATCATAAACTTTATTAAAAGCTTTTCTAAGCGCTTCACCTGATTGCTCTGAATCAAGATCTTCGCCTACTGTAATAAATCCTTTTTCGCCTGTTGAAGATGTTTCAAAGTCCATTGTTTCCCCTCTAAGTAACCGTTGACTGTTAATTTGCTATGCACTCAAATTATCAACCTTTGATCCTGGATAAAGCACAGAACTTTATCCGATTGAGCGACACACAATAACTATCGGCAAAGCCTAAAGCTGACTTAATCTTCTATTTTAAACTTATATGACCTTAGTTTTATTACTTTTTTTCAGGTTCTTTTTTGCTATCCTCTTCCCATAGAGGGAATCTGGTTGAGAATCGAGAATCATCAATAACAATCTGAACTCCTTTGCGATTTCGTAGATTTACGATCAATGGTGCTTTTAAATTAGCAGTAGTCAGACTAGGGCCTGGACGAACTGTCACTAAAACTAAGATTGCAAACTCATCTGTTTCTGTAAGATCTAAGCGAGGATCTCCGATTGGCAATGGGATACTATAGCCTTCTCCAAATGCATTGCCATCAACAACAACAAAAGCCAAATCTTGATTATCAATAGAGTGGATCCAAGAAAAAGGCGGTTTATGTTCCAGTAATACGAATCGCTCTTCTTTAGGAAATCCAATTACTCCACCTGTGAAATAGATCACTGCCTCAGAAGCGACGGAGAACTCTCCGAATCTGCTACTTTGAAAGGTTAATGTCTTACTCTCTTCGTTATTCATCTGAATCTTTGCCTCCACTCTTCTTAGTCTCAATTTTTGTAGTGGTGGCACTCAATTTACTTAAATTACCAACTCCTTTCTTATTAAATCCTTCTTTATTTCCCCAAGCAGCAGCAAGTCCATCTAACTCTCCCTTAATCTCCGGTCCAGCAGCAGCTTGTTTATTTTCTTCAAGGATCTGTAAATATATCTCTTCTCTATAAATTTTTAATTCTTTTGGAGCATCAACTCCGACTCGAATTTGATTGCCTTTGAGCTCAACCAGGGTGATTTTAATTTTATCACCTATGTAGATGCTCTCTCCGGGCTTTCTAGTTAATATCAGCATGGGCCTTCCTTGGCGTTAATGTTTCTCGTGCAGTTCACAATCGACACTAAGATTAAGATGACTGCAATATGCAGATTTCATCGAAATTTGTTAGAATGCCGTTTTAAGGATTTTGAGCTTATAAGTAATCTAAAAGACTAATTTGTAATACTTTACCACTGACTGCTAGCGACGTTTCAAGGGCATTTTGAGCCTGATTTAGATTTGTGGCAGAGTCAAAAACATCTGCTCCTTGAGTTCGAGATAGAACTTCATTGAGGTTTAGTTGTAATGAATCAAGAATACTGACTGAATTATCTATCCTAGCAAGTCGTCCAGCCACTGTTACCTGTTCATTCTGAAGGTCATTAGTTCTGGAAGCTTCAATCAAGTCAATGGTACTTAATATATCTTGAGTTTGTACAGAAGTTTCAGTTGAAAAATCATATGCTATGCCGCCACCATCAGGAACTCCCCCAACAGTTGAAGATTTGAATCCTTCTAAAGATCTGCCTAATATTTCAAGGGCATGAATAGCATTATCAAATACCTGGTTCCCCGGAGTATTAACATCTACTTTTGTACTATCAGTTACATAAACACTTCTTATGGAATCATTGCCAATTGAAGTAGTGTATGAATATCTTTTGGCAGCTTCTGCGGAAGTTGAATTTGTATAAGGTACCACATCGGGATTGTATGGAGCGGTAGAATCAGCAGCTCCACCATAGATGTATCTTCCTTGGTATTTTGTGTTGGCCATTCCAACAATTGCATTGCGTAATTCTAGTACTTCAGCTGCCATTTGAGCACGAACTGATGGGCCTAATGTTTCGTTAGCTCCTTGGGTAGCGAGTTCTTTTGCTCTCACCATAATATCATTGGCTTGAGTCATGATATCACTTTGCAATCCTAAAACACCGCGAGCAGTCTCTATTCTTAGTTTATGCTTATCATAACGTCTTACTGTTTCTCGCATGTCAGCAATTGCTGGTGCCAAGGTTGGATCGTCCCCAGGTTTTGCTACAGCAATACCAGAGGAAGCTTCCTGACTATATTTAACAACATCCGATCTGCTTTTTTGAATCAGATCAATCGTGTTACGTAATACTTGGGATTCTGTTATTCGTGTCATAACTTAGAGCGCATTAAATATTTCATCTAAAAGTTGATTTCCAATTCTTATTAACCTGGCAGATGCTTCGTAAGCTTTCTGAAATCGAGTTAATGAAGTAAATTCCTCATCGATGCTTGTAGCAGAGACTTGATCTCTTCGATCGGCTGCTATCTTATAATTACTATCACTTACTGTTTTATCTGTTGCTGATTTAGATTTTTCATTTCCAACAAAGCTAACTGCATTGACATAGAATTGCTCAATGGTGCCAGTAAAACTAAAGCCTCCAACTGTGTCGGTATATGTATCATCTTGTAGATCTACTAATGCTTGTAGGTTTGTGGCATCACCGGGGGCTCCGCTTAGAACACCTGCTGTAGCATTAAGATCTCTGCCAGCTGCAATATCTCTTGGATCTGTTGAAGCAAGTTGTAGTAAGCTTGAATAATTTGTAACTCCAGCATGAGTGCCTAAGTCGTCCGGTAGCCCATCCCCATCAGTATCTTTTAAACCAGAAAAGGCAAAATCAAAGAATCCATATACACCTGGAATATTCCCATCTAAATCCATCGAACTAGCTTGATGTACACCACCACTGGTTTCATCTGGTCCAAGATATTCTTCATTGAACTCAGTTAAAAGAAATCTAGTTATACCTTCAATACGAGAAGCAAGCTCTGGCAACACCCCATCCCCTTGGAACGGTGAAGTATCAGTTGCAGAGTAAACGCCTCTAACATTCAATAAACCTGCTAAACCTCCACTACCTGAAGCAATATCTCCAGTTAAATCTACATGTGCAGCACCACCAGAACCACCATAGTTATAAACAATGAAACTTGGCGTTCCTCCCCAAAGAGTAGGTGGCAAAGAAGAGCCAGCAAATGATGGGGAATTCGTAACTTCTAAATCTCTACTATTTGATCCGTAAACTAGATCGAGTCCACTTGGTAGAGTTACATTGATAGTACCATCAGACAATTCAGTAACATTAAAACTTAACTTTCCAGATAGTTTCTCTAAAAGGAAATCACGACGATCTCTTTCATCCGCTGCAACATTGCCTGTACTTTCTCTTTGAGCAACAAGTTGATTGAGTGTTGCAATCTGAGATGTCATTAAGTTGATTGAATCAACTTCGATTACAAGTTTTTCATCTATTTCTCTTTGTAGGTTGGCCAAGGAGTTATAAGTATCTTTAATAGAACCAACTAAATCTCGGCCTCTCTCAATTACGTTAGCACGTAATTCAAGACTTGCTGGATTAACTGTCAAATCATTTAATGCTGCAAAAAAATCAGTTAGAGTTATGCCGATTGTTTGTGTATCACCAGTTAGACTAAATAAATCTTCAACTCTACTTAGCAGATCGTCTTTTGTTGTTGCATTTGATTTATTCTGAACTGCTTCTCTAAGACTTCGATTTGCGAATTCATCAACATATCGAATTAAACTTGAAATCTTAACACCCGAACCAATATTAAGTCCGGTCTTTCCATCGCCCGAGCTTTGATTCTCAAGTTGCACACTTCTTCGTGCATAGCCGGGAGTATTGGCATTAGCAATATTATTCGAAATACTTGCAAGAACGCCCTGCTGCGCATTCAAAGAGCTAATTGCTGTATTTAATAATTTTGCTCCAAAGTTGGCCATTGCATTATCCTAATGAGGAAATATTTTCCTGATAATTCTCCACTTAAGATATAGAGCAAGTGTTATGCCAGACGTGACATATGGTGATTGACTGAACCAACAGGTTGAGTTTGTTTTGAGACTATTCCATTTGAATTATAAACCGGAATGCTTTTATGAGAATGGGCAAGTATTGCCGCGATTGTACCATTCACAAATTTTGATGAGAAATTAACCATTCCTTCTAGTTCAACAGTTTTGCGTTTAGAAACAGTGATCAATTCTTTTAAGATACCGCAAACTTCTTTAATCTTAAGAGAATCTTCAGGATCAAAGGCTCTCTCTGCTATAGCAGTAATTCTTAATTCAGGTCTGTTACTTGTAATCTGCCGTAAAATTGTCTTGAGAATTGTTATTCTACCTTCTTGTTCCTGCTTAATGCGTTCAATTAAGGAATGTCTTTTTACAGCACATTCTTCAATATTTTGGCTCTTGAGAGCATGTATCGCAGCTCTTTCTTCATCAACAAGCCGCAAGTATTCACGCTGATGTTGGCACTCTTTATTAAGAGAGGTTAATAGGTCATTAACGATCTTATGATTTTTTGCAAACAAACTCGCACTCAAAGCCTACTCCGAACAGTTTATAAACTATTCGATAAGGAATTAACTCTGTTTAAAATATTCGGAAAAAGTTTATTGCTATCAATGCTTGAAGTAGTTTAGAGACCTAGTTCATCAATCATTTTCTTAGCAAGTTCTTTGGAATCGAGTTTAAAACCGTTTGCATACTTAGCTTTCATTTCAGCTACTTTATCCGGTCTAACTGTTTCCTCTTCAGCTTTAATATCTAAGCTGCCAAGATCTCTTGCTAATGCAGAAATACGAACTGATTCTTCTTCTGAATTGCCACTCTCTTTAGTGGAAGCGTTAGTTTTCTTTTGAAAACTATCTTGTTGGAACTGTCTTACTCTGAGAGCTTCAGCCTCATTTACCGCAATTTTTTTAATATCCATTTTCTTTTCTCTCCTTGATGCGTAACTTAAGAAATTCCATTTCCTTAATATTATGATGACTTATCTCGGGTAAGATGCCCGACTTTTTTTACTTCCTTAAAGATTAACAATTACAGCTACTTACTGCTCTTATAGCCATCGACTTTCCGAAGATCCTTAGCTACCATCTCTCTAATGCCAATACCTTGTCCATTAGAAAATGAGTCGGCTAAGGCTTCATTAAACATGTCCCTATACATCTCTCCCTCATTACTATTACCACCGAGGAAGTCAGATTTGGGGACAGTATCCCACATCGACTTGAATACTTGATGCAAAAGGAGTGCCTCAAATTGTCTAGATGCTTTATCAATCTGCTGATCTTTACTTGGAATACTTTTATTATCCAATGGTTTTGAAGTACTAGCTAGATGTTGATTGCCACTTCTTTGGTTCGTTTGTGCTTGTTGCACAAGATAATCAGCTCGTGCTGCACTGCTTATCCCTAGGAAGTCTTTTCCGATATCAGGCATAACTTTCCTTACATTACTACTAATTCAGCATGTAGAGCACCTGCTCTTTTCAATGCTGTAAATATACTAATTAGATCCCGAGGCGTTGCTCCAAGTGCATTCAATCCTGAAACAAGTTCTCCTAAACTTACTTGCTCCTTAACTAATGTAAAGTTACCGCCTTCTTCAGAAACAGTCACATCGGAGTTTGTAACAACTTGCGTTTCCCCTGAAGCAAGTGCACCTGGTTGAGAAACCTGTCTCTCACTTCTAATTGAAATTTGAAGATTGCCATGGGCCAATGCAACGGTACTAATCGTTACATTTTCACCCATGATAATCGTACCTGTTTTCTCGTTAACAACTACTTTTGCTGGTATATCTTGCTCGACTTCAATCGATTCAAGTTGTGCAACAAGTCCAATCGGATTGTTAGCATAATCACCAACGATTGGAACTTCCAATGAGGCAGAATCAAGAGGTTTAGCTAATGGCTGACCCAAAAATAAATTTATCTCATGAATTGTTCTTGTCATGGTCGTAAAATCCGGTTCTCGAAGTACAATTCGAATACGTTGAGATTGGAATAAATCATAAGGAATTGCTCGTTCTACCGTAGCTCCTTCTGAAATTTGTGCAACTGTAGGATGATTTTTTTGAGCAGAATCCCCTTCCGCGCTACTCACTGTAAAACCACCGACTGTTAATGATCCTTGGGCCATGGCATATGTATTTCCATCTGCCCCTTTTAAAGGTGTCATCAGTAATGTGCCACCCTCTAGACTTTTAGCATCGCCTAAAGATGAGAGTGTTACATCAAGCTTTGTGCCTGGTCTTACAAATGGAGGTAATATAGCTGTCAGCATTACCGAAGCTACATTTTTAACTTTTAATTCATTTGGCTCTACACGCACTCCCATTTTTTCGAGCATATTTGAGAGGCTTTTTGTAGTGAATTGAATACTATTACCATCTCCTGTTCCATTGAGACCAACAACTAGGCCATAACCAACTAATTGGTTGCCTCGAACACCCTCAATATCTGCAATGTCTTTCAAACGTGCAGCTTGTACAGGTACTGTTGCAAATACTAGTAAGATAATAATTACTAATCTAATTTTTTTTAAAATGGCCATACTGTCCTTAATGTTCTTCCTAACCAACCTTCTCGCTGCGCATCTCCCAACTGTCCACGTCCATAGTAGTCAATTCTCATATTTGCTATCCGCGAAGACTCAACTACGTTTTCAGAAGTAATGTCTCTAGGTCTAATCAGACCAGTCATCACCATGATTTGCTCTTCGTTATTTACAGAAATTATTTTTGTACCTTCAATACGTAGAATTCCAGTCGGTAAAACCTCAACGACCATTGCTGAAATATTTCCAGTCAGACTATCTTTTCTTGAAGTCTGGCCCTCTCCTTTGAAATCATTCTGAGTATTTGCTCCAATTAAACTAGCTAAATCAGCATCTGGATTACTTTGAATAAACTGCTTATCTAAACCAAGTAAGCCTGAAATAGCTGCTTTTATCGTTGATTTTCCTTTAATTTCAGTATCAGCATCTTTTTTCCCTTCTGTCTTTTCAGAAATTTTTACAGTAATTAAATCTAAAGGCTGCCAAGCTCGAACATCTCGAAAGAAATCACTGCTACTTCCAGTCTCTCGATATAATGAAGAGGTTTGGCCCGGATCACCCAAACTCAATGGACCATTATAATCTTTAGGATTCAAATCAGGTGGACCATATGGCTGAAGATGAGGATTTGGTAATTTATCCGTATTTGCTGCGGCTCTTAGATCATATGCATCTTTACTTTCATTAGCTCTCCATTCTGAAATTGTATTTTCAGATCTATCTTGAAAAGATTTAATACCAATTGTCTGAGCTGCTGAAGTCTCTTCGTATCTCTGTTGAGCCATCACATGTGCATTCGGTCCAGATCCTTGTCCAGAATTAAGTCTTCTGGAATATTCAATTGCTGGTACAAGTGGTCTTTCTGGTTTCGCATATCCCGAACATCCTACAAGACTACTTACAATTAAGACTAACAAAATTTTCTTGTTTTTTAGAAAAATATTTCTCATGTTAATTTGCCTCAATTTTAACTAAACCACGTTCAACAACGTGTGCCATCAAAACTCTTTTTGATGCATCGTTTTGCACTTTTATTAACTGCCCCTCGATACCATCTTCCAAACATGTTCCTGAGGCCGTCACATTTAAAATACCTTTTGTATAAAGAAGGGTTATTTTTGAGCCCTGTATAACAACAGGAGGAATCTTTAAAGATTTCTTTCTAAAAGATTCTCCTGGAGAGATTGTGTTACCTACCTCATATCCAATAATATTCTTTTCATTTATTGTTGCGTCTAATGGCATTGCAGCTAAATTCAATCTGGCCATAACCAGATCCTCACTTTTCACAATCTCCCCTTTAGACATGCCTCTGGAAGCTACTGGCACGGTAATCCATTCTTCAATTTCAGCTGGAACTGTAAAGCGAATATCTTCTTCGCCTTCAACTGAAGCAGTAATACTAAATATATGTCGACTCTTTAATGAATTAAGTGGTACTGCCTTAATCCGACTCATGCCTGGCGCAACTCTAATTTCTTTATCAAAAAAAAGATTTTTAACTGAGGCTTCTTTCTTTGTATCTGCTAATACATTATTGATTGCATCCTGTACTTCTTCTGCGGATAGTAGCCGAGAGGCTCTTGAGACAGTCATTACTCTAGGAAAGGAATATCCAATTTCATTACGCCTTACTCCTGAACGCTCAATTATTTCAAGTACTCTTATAGCACTTAATGTGATGCTCTCCCCTGGATTGGGACTATTTTGAACTCTAACTTTTCTAAGATTAATTATTTTATCATCGTCTGCAAGTTTAGCTGAAGAGATATCTGCAATATCTCCCAAGGTTATGACTTGACTCAAAACTGTAGATTCCTTTCGACCAACAATCATAAGATTTGTTGTCTCAGAAGTAGTAGCTACCGCAAGATCAACTAGCAATGGCGTAGTCAAAACTAATAGTTTAATAATTAATTTATAATTCATAATTACCTCTTAAGATTCAAAGCTTGTGAGATCATCTCTTCTGCTGAAGTAATCCCCTTTGAAGATGCTTCATAAGCTTTCTGAGCTTGAATCATTCTTACAACCTGCTCTACAACACTTACATTACTACTTTCTAAAAATCCCTGATTAAGTCGACCATATCCACTTTCACCAGCGGTGCCCTGAGTTGGAGATCCTGAGGATAAAGTCTCAACATAAAGATTTTTTCCAGTAGATTTTAAGCCAGCAGGATTTTGAAATCGGGTAAGTTGAATATTTCCTACTTCAGACGGAGTTGCGCTTCCAGGTTGTAATACTGAAACTACACCATCTTGACCAATTGAAACTGATAAAGAATCTGAGGGAATTGTAATTGATGGTTGTAAAATAAAACCATCTGGAGTAACCATTTGTCCATTCTCATCAAGTTGAAATGCACCTGCCCTACTATAAGCACTAGTACCATCGGGTTGTTGAATCTCGAAAAACCCCTCTCCTTCAATAGCGATATCAAGTTGATTTCCAGTAGATGAGAGATCTCCTTGAGTAAATACTTTTTTAGTGGCAGTTGGCTTAACACCAAGACCTACCTGAATTCCACTTGGGGTCTTTGTATTTTCAGAAGTGGAAGAACCGGGTTCAACTAATGTCTGATACATTAGATCTTGAAATTCAGCGACGCTTTGTTTAAATCCAGTGGTATTTACGTTTGCCATGTTGTTGGCAATTACGTTAATGCTCAGCTCTTGAGCTTGCATACCAGTGGCGGCTGTAAACAATGATTTAATCATAAAAAAAACCTCCTCGAAATTTTAACCCCTGCCTATATCATTAATTGCTTGTCTATTTAGATCGTCAATTGATTGTGCTGTTTTTACATAACTTGCAAAGGCACGATTGACTGAGATAAGATCCACCATGCTAGTTACAATTGAGGTATTTGGCAGCTCTACTGATCCAGCAACAATCGCTGGATCTACAGTTTGAGGTGAACCAGCTCCGGTTAATTGATAACGAGTACCTCCAGTTGGATTTAGATTTGAGGTATCTTCAAATCTAACTACTTGTAATTTACCCAAAGGCTGATCTCCAGCTTTTACTTCTCCATTTTCTGATATAGTAACAACACCACCTTCAGGTATAGTAATTGCACCTCCATCACCTTGAACTGCAAAGCCGTCAGAAGTAACTAATTGTCCAGTTTGATCAATCGAGAAATTTCCTGCTCGGGTATATGAAGTGCCTTCTGGGCCAGCAATAACAAAAAAGTCCTTAGCTTCACGTAATGCAACATCTAAGGGATTTCCAGTAGTTTGAATTGATCCAGGAGAAAAATCAGTAACGGTTCTCAGTCCAATTAGATTTGGAACTCTATCGTTATCTCCCTTAGCATATGAATTATTATTTCCTTCTGATGCAGCTAGTGTATTTTCAAATTTCTGAAGACTGCCAACTACGTCTTGTTTTTTGAAACCAACAGTACTGGCATTAGCTAGATTATTACTGACAACAGATAACTTTAATAAGTTCAGCATTCCTGCCGAAGCTGCTGCGTATGTCCCTCTATCCATATTTTATCCTTTTAAACCATCTCAGCATTTCGTCTCATAGAACCAAGTGCTCCAAGTCGAGAATCTCTTTTTGGCTTCTCCTCTGAAGCTGCCATAGAAACTTTCTCCCTGAGCATCTGATCATTAATTCTTTGTACAGCGGCACTTGGAATCCTTAATTGAGTTGCTACAGATATGATATCTTCCCCATCTTTCAGAAGTAACTTTGCTTGATTCATAATTTTATGAATTTTACTTTGAGCATCCACTTCTTTCATATTTGAAGAGGAAACAGGGGGGTGAGTGATTTTCTTTTCACTCTGAATCTCAATTCGAGCAGACAATGGCTGATAATTATCAGTTTCCACAGCCTCAGATATTGGCTCACCAAAGATATTTAGATTACGATCTTGATAACGAGACTCTTGTACTTCCTCAACTTCTACATCCGTAAGTGATATTTCTGTAATTTCCTGTTGTTTATTAGTAACTGTTGTCTGAATCTCAACTTTTTTTACTTCAACTTCTGAATTTTGATTTATTTTATTAAACTCTTTGGCTTTTACTTCAGTTAAATTTACCAGTTGAGTTAATTCTTCGATTTTTTCTTGTGCTGAACTAGTTGTTCTTGAAATTTTTGTTTCGACTGATTCGATGTCAAATAAAATTTGTTCAAGGGATCTTTGCTTTCTAGATAGATCCTTATTTAATTCACGACTTGATTCTTCTGCTTCAGATATTAGTTTTTTAATACTTTCTTCGATCTCTTTTACATTTTCTTTAAGATTAGGCCCTTGTACTATGTTTGTTGAACTACTTTGGCGAACAGATCTATAAGTGATAAATAGGATAGCCGCCAACAGAGCTATGTCTGTTAACATTTTATAGGTCTCAATCCCGTACATAAATTCCTTCCTTTAAAACCTTACAAATCAACTTAAAAAACTTTTACTAATATTGCAGTGTCAGCACATTGACACCTTTACTCACTTACTTTGTCAGAATGACGTCTCAAAATTTCCATACAAATCATGTCAACTATCTAAAATTACTAAACATTGTAAAAATCTCTTCGGATAACTCAAAAGTAGAGTTGCAATAGGTTTGCCAACGCTAAAACGCTTACCATTGCTCTATGAATTCAGGGCTTTGTGAATAAAAGTGGCTTAGCTTTAAAGCTTCGATATAATAGAGTCTTAGAATTAGGAGACTATCTTGAGCCAATTTCCGACCGTATCAAACTCTATGAACGATCTTTCTCAAGAGGATAATAAGCCTTGGCTTGTAACTCATCGATCCAAAAGATCCCTAATCCCTCTTCTAGCTTGGGCAATGCTAACTGCTTATGCAGCCCAGCTATGGTCAGTCAGTACTCCAGCAATCCGGATACCTGAGTTTATTCCCTATTTAGGTGGAATTAGACTTGGCACACTTTGGCTTATTCCATCAGGCTTATTTCTTGAAGTGGTTCGAAGATATTTTAATGACTTATATATTTTTAACTCTCGGCGCATTACTCATCAAAAAGGCAGAGTCTCTCTTAGATACAATGTCTCCATTGTTAAGTATGTTCACATCCGAGCTATTACTGTCACACAAAGCATCTTAGGTAGATTTCTTAACTACGGAGATGTTTTTTTAGGGACCTCAGCAGAAGATAATAGTGAACTTATGATTATTGGAGTTAGAAATCCTCGTGGCCTAGCAAAAATTATTGATACTATGCGTATAAATCTGGAAAGGATTACACCTTCTAAAGAAGCCGAAATCAAAAAAGAGCTGCTGGATGTTGGAACATAATAGAAATTAACTTCTCTGCAAATTTAAAATCTGACAATCTTCAATCTTACTTTTCTCAACAATTTTCCAAGATTCAAATTTACCATCAGTTACACAATAACCGTTGATCGCAACTCCAGATCCACAAATTTCCGGATTAATACAAACTCTAATTTCATCTGCTAAGTTGTCTTTCAAAAATGAGGCTAAAATTTGTCCCCCGCCTTCAACCATCAATTTTTGAATACCCATCTCAGATAATTTTTCTAAAATAAGAGAAAGACTCCATTTAGGATTTCCTACAGATATTATTTTGATATTAGGTGTAGAGGGGATTTTTCCAGATTGAGTGAGTCTCTCATTACAAAAAATAATTGTTTCGGCCTGATCATCTAATATATTTGAATCAATGGGTGTCCTTAATAATGAATCTAAGATTATTCTTTTGGGATTTTTTACACCGTGTTGGGGAATTTTTCGCACAGTAAGATGTGGGTTATCTTTTAATACCGTCCCTACTCCTACAATAATACCGTCTACATTTGCCCTTAATTTATGCACCTCAATTAGATCGGTTTCTGGAGAAAATCTACTGTCACCATTGGATCTTGCGATAAAACCATCGCTACTTTGGGCCCAACTTAATATGACGTAAGGTCTTTTCATTACTGATTAAATTCAAATAAAGTTTACTAAACAGGCTAAGTTACTACCTACCTTTAAAACAATCTGCAATTTTTACTCAAGAACTTTTCGTATTATGACGTAAATACTGAGAGGCTGATAGAGGTGCGTGTTTGTTAATAAGCACTAACTACAAGGATTTTTATAGTTTTATCCTCATAGGTTTAGGGGTCTATGATTAGTTTACTTGTTGCTGACGATCACACAGTTCTGAGACAAGCTCTTTGCGAGCTTCTCCAGAAGGGGGCAAATTTTGATGTCATAGCTCAGGCGAGCGATGGCGCACAGGTTTTGGAGATTTTAAAGACTCAAAAGCCAGATCTGATTATCATGGATATTTCCATGCCCAGAGTTGATGGTATTGAGGCTTTAAAACAGCTTAAAGAACGTGGAGATTCTCCACCGGTTTTAATTTTGACTGCTAATTCAGGCGAACACACTGTAAGAGCTGCTCTTGATGCTGGTGCAAAAGGTTTCATTCCAAAAAATGCCGGTACTGATGAGCTAGAATTTGCAATTAGTTCAATTATGAAGGGACAAACATATCTTAGCCCTTCTATTACAGATCAGATGATTGGTGGCCGAACAAATGGTCAACCTGGAGGAAATCCGATCTCAATACTTACCAAACGAGAAATCGAAATTTTGAAGCTCTTGGCTGATGGCCGCTCAAATAAAGAGATTGGCAAACAACTCTTTATCAGTAGCCGAACTGTGGATACCCATAGAAGCAATATTCTTAAAAAGCTCAAAGCTAAGAATAATCAAGAATTAGTAAAGATTGCGATACATGCTGGATTAGTTTCTATTTAGTGCTTAGTCTCGCTAGCCGCGGTAATATTGAGCATTTTTATCCTTAATTCTCTCATAAAACCGACGTGACATTAGTCTTTGTCATATCTTAATTTACTTGTTAAATTTCAAGACAATCTTATTTTGTCAAAAAAATTATGACCAAGGCCATAGAAATAGACATTGCAACTTTGATTCGAGAACCTGCCCTCGATCTTGAAAAGCTAGCTCCCAAAGAAAGAATCTTAGTGGCTGCTTTACGATTATTCGTTAAACAGGGATATTTTAATACTAATGTGCCTGATTTGAGCCGTGAGAGTAAATGCAGCGTTGGATCGATTTATCATCACTATAGAAATAAAGAGGAAGTTGCCGCTGCCTTGTATACTGCTGGAATAGCCTCTTTCAGAAATGCCCTGGAGCATACTCTGGATCCTGCAAAGGATGCCGGCGCAATGTTTAAAACGATCGTAAAATTCTTCCTAGAGTTTACCGAGAATAATAGAGAACTTTCAACTTATCTTTGGCTTTCACGTCATACTGAATTTATGAGCGGTGTCATACGACATCCAACTATGGTTGGTTTCGATAAACTTGGTCGACTTATGACTAAAACTATTAAAGCCGGTATTCGTTCTGGAAAAATTCGTGACTTAAAAGCCAATGAGATCTGGACGGTTCTTTTTGGAGTGCCTCTTAGTTATGCTAGAGATTGGCTTGATGGCTATAATCCAAATCCGCCAACATCTGTTGCAGAGAATTTAGCGGAATGTTGTTGGCGGGCTTTGAAGGTTTGATCTTTTTTGAACTTGGATTCTTTCAAATGGTAGGGTTGATTCTCATTCCAATGCCTTTTTAAATTTCTTACATAGATTCTTGGCTACGGAAGCTGAAATGTTACCTTTTGATCCATTGAATTTAGCTTTTGAAGTTTTAACCACTTCTCCGGCATAAATAACCTGAAAGGCAAGCTGTGCTGATCCTGCCAATGTTGGAACCTTGGCAATTAGAGTATCAGTTCCATCTTGACCAGTATTAAACTTAGCGATTGGTTTAGAGCAAAGCATATTATTGATCTTTAGCTTCAGTGTTATTTCTCTATTTAGGCCACCATTAACCGTTAAGGTAACATTACCACCAGCGAGAAGTTTTTTACCACTGTTAGCACCTTTCTTATTCTTAGCAGAAACTAAAATATTAAAAGTAGGAGTTGTGCGTGGTAAACCTTTCCAATGTTGGAGTAATGTGCGAAGTGCTTCGGGGGGATTTACTGGGGCTGCTTGTCCAGCTTGATCCAAACTATTTACTCCATGACATGAGGCACAGACTCTGACTTCACCTGGCTGAAATGTTAACCAATACCTCTCGCGCACAACAGCTTTGTCATTTTCATCGGTCATATGCCATGTCAGTGCGCGACGTGCTGGGACAAAGGCTGCCATGGAACCATCCGATTCAATTTTTACACTACCCTGGGGTCCTTGAGAATTAGCAGGATTATTAACTGCCGGATCATGCATTACATTGGCCAGAACTCTTCTGCCGCTTTCCGGATCTGAGATCCCTCCATACCCTCTAATTAAATCTCCTTGAAAAAACTGAACATTTGAAATGTTATATATCTTTCCGCTGGCTGCCACTGTTTTAGTATCCGTTCCGGTAACCTTAAGATTTAATGGTTGTTGTTTATCGGCTTTATCCCGAGTTGTAACATCTCGACTAACTAAAAGTGCAAGATTATTTTCGATCAGATAATCTTTTAAAGAAGCTTCCGTAATACCCAACTCATTAAAAATACTCTTCTCTGGGCTAGGTAAGTCAATGCTTAGTTTGCTCGGGCGCGTTCTTGCCACAAGCTCAACAGGCTGAAGTTCCCACATAGTAACATTTGGATAACTAATTAAGGTGTCAGGATCCCAGTAACTAACAGTTTTAGTAATACCAGAGGTAAGATTTTGATCAGGTACATAATAATTATTTACAACTTTCAAAGTTTTAATCCGAAAGCTATATCGGGATTGTGGCAAGGCTGTAGTTCCGATATTTTGATCTGCTTGGCTTGAAGTAGTATGCGCAGCTATCAGAGTACCATTACTTATGGGGAGTGGATTTCTATATAATCCAGAATGATTCTCGCCGGGAGAATCAGTATAACTAGCAGTATCTCTATGTGTAACATAAGTAACACTCATTTGATCCGCTGCAATTGAGGGAGATCCATTAATTTTAATTATTTGTCCCGAAGCATGCGTACTAAATTCTGGTGCATCAATACCATAGTAAATTCCCGAGGCAGTTGGATCTTCTCGAATATGTAGAAAGTTTTCAATTGAATTTTGATTAAAGCGTGAATACTGTCCGTAGAATTCCTCAACATTCGGATCATCGTTAAAGCTACAACTCAGATAATCATGCAGCTCCTGACGACCGATATGATTTAGAGTTTCAAGTTCAGTACCATCTTCATGCATCTGCCATGGAAAAAACTGATTAATAGTATGACGATTTACATTCGCAATCACATCCGGATCGTCATCTGCACGAGGTTCAGGAAAGAATTCTGAGGCATTGCTTAAAAGCGAGGCATTTGTTTCTTCACTTGAATAATTAAAAGCCCCATAAGAAGCCCCAACATTTTGTTGATCTCGTTGCAAATGATCCCAACGAGTAAATATAACCCGTCCGAAGCTATCAATGATTGGATGAAAATCACCTGATGGGGAATGATCAAGAAGAAATAAATCTCCATCTTCTGAATTAAGACTCCATAGACCGGAATTCGTTGGAGTAGATTCGTATTCATCGCGTTGTGGATAAAGATTAGCTGCCCCGTTTCTTGGTCGATCCGAAGCAAAGATTATTTGATCTTCTGTGCCGTAGGTTGGCATCACATTGTTAAAATTATTAGGTTGATTTGGCACTTTAGTTATGATCGGTACTTCAGTTTTCGCCAAATTGGTTATTTCATAAAGTTGCCAATAATAAGTATCAGCTTGATACCTCTGAGTTGGTGCTCCAATTAACATACTAAAAATTACTTTTGATCCATTCCAATGAACACTTGGGTCACGGACCTGAATACTGCTGGCACCTTGCAAACCATTTGTGCCGTATCCGTCCGCTAAGGTGAGATTTTTAAGGGATCCATCTGTATAACGAATATATAGATCACCACCTCGACCTGATTCTTGAATCGAAGCCCTATGGTTTCCAAATACAGAATTTATTGTTGCAAAATCGTAGGGAAGCGGCACCTGGGTTACAAAAACAATTGGGTTACTTGGATTCGCCGCAAAACTTTCTTTATGAAAAGAAAAAACGATAATGAATAATGCAAAATAATGCAGATAGCGCAAAACTACTTTAAAACAAAGCAACATCTAAAAACCTCAAGATCTAGAAACTTCTCTATATTTTATATTGCAGTTTTCATGCCAAGTCTTAAAAGGTGAAAACAATGTAAAAACATCCTCCTAGGCTTTTAAAGGCAGCATTACGAAAGACTTTGGCGGTATCTGTATATATGGGAACATCCACTAAGCAAGATTTGCATATTGAATTATATATAGTTTTTTATCTAATAACACTACCTTGCAGCACTAGAAGAAATTTGAGGAAATTTATAGATTACTGACAAACTGAAGTAGACGCTGGTAATTCATTAACTTGATCAACAATGGTAGAAACTAAAGTTGTAATCCGATCTATTAGAGCATTAGCATAATTTTCCTTGCAGGCTAATAGACTTGCTAAAGCTAGATCTTTAATCTTTCTTGCATCACGCTTAATTACTTGCTTTGTAGAAACCAAGTTTAGTTCTTGGCAATAGGGAGGAATAGAAGCTACACTTGAAAATTGATATGTCACTGAAGGGATCGACCAGTTATTAATCCAAATATCTGCCGCCAAATCTGAAATTCTATTTTTTCTTTGCTGGGCTTTACTTACTGCAAGTGGAGTACAAGATCCAGACATGCCTCCCTGTACTCGCTTGGTGATAGCTCCACGTCCAAGTTTAGCAAGATACTGACTAAGTGAGTCAACTGTCACAAGTTGTGAGGCATTCTCAGTTGGTGTCCCCGATACAAAACCAAAGTCGAAAGTATGATTATTCTCTCCTATGGATCCCGAAGTAAAAGAAATACAAGGATACTCAGAGGTAAAAGCCGCATCTGAATCTATGGTAATTGAGGATCCTGCATTTTGTGTTGTTAAGGTATAGCCATATAAAGATGCACCACTTTGAAAGTTAGTTGGATTATCTAGACACACAACATAGTCAGAATTTGGATTAACTGAAAAATAATAACGACCATCAGAATCCGTAGTACTCGTTGAGATTACAACTGCATTAGATCCGTTTTTTAACGAGACAGTAATATTAGCAACGGGATCTTCCCCCGCTTCTTGAATACCATCAGCATCAGTATCAAACCAAACTCTATTTCCAATCTCTAGTGGTGCCGAATCGCATAATAACTCTAAATCACCAATTCTTCCTGTCTTACCGAAACCGCTACCGGGTGCAAGTTCGTAGGAACGAACAATTTCACCTGTTACGTTGTTCCAAGTGCCTGTTCCAGCACTGTTACCAACATAAGGATCAAATAAATTAGCGACTACTTCATTTGAGCCATTTAGTTTTGCAATTCCACCTAAAATTGGCTCAATCTCAAAACCAGTTCGAGGATCAGTATAGAATTCTCCACCATCTGGACCGTGTCCGTTGCCCTCTCCATTTGTTGCTTCACCACCTGAACAGGCAGCATTACTTTCAAGCTCATATTCTCCAAGAGCAGTTCGACAGACTCGAAGCATATCACCTCCACTAAATCCAGAAGTTCGGAAAATAGCGGCTGAGTGGGGTGAAGGGAATGAGATATTTAAGCCCAGTTGTAAGCTGGCTAAATCTAATATTCCTAATATAAAACTTCCATCTTCATCAATCTCTAAATCTGAAATTACTGGCTGAGGAAAACCGGAACGAGTTACATTGGAAACTGGTCCTACAAAAGCACTATACTGACCATTTGGTAAATGTGGATTCCAGCGTGGAAAAAGATCTTGTGGGATGGGCCACCACTGATTTGAAAGAGCCGAAGTTAAATTAATAGCACCACGAGGATAGTTAATTGAAAACTGAATAACTCTGGTAAATGTACTAGTTTCGGGATCGAGTCCTAAGATTGCAGCGTTCAAATCGCTTCTTGATTGGCTTGTTTCAGCAGTACAAACAACACCTGCATAAATAACTCCATCCTGAATTCCGAGACCCCAGGGCATAAACTCATTATTAGAACAGTTTGCAATTGAAGCAGGAATTGCGAATGCTGTTACATCAGCAACTACTGGTACAATAGGTGTTGAACCGATCTGAATTCTATAAATTGTTTTATCAAAAAGATTGACTGTCCAAAGATACTCCTGATCTTCTGAAATATCTAAATCTCCAAGACTCATTTTCCCAACTAACTCGCTTGCCAGAGAATCCTCGGCTGGTGAAGCTAGGTTTGCAGGAAGTGTAATTCCTTGTGTGACTCTTGGATCGACTCCAACATTTATTCCTATAGTAGAAACATCAACAAATGGAGTAACGGTTGCGGGATCAGTAGTAAGATCAACTTTATAAATTCCTCCTGGACCTAATGTACCAAAACCTGAAAATCTGCGAAGAAAAGCAGATGCAAATAAGGAAGAAGAGCTTCTTTGGTGAGTCAAACCCCACATTGCTCCAGTTTGTGAGGCAATTGCCAGAGAAGTTGGATCGTCTACAATTCCCAGGATAGGTCTTCCATTAAGAGAATAGTCAAAAGAATAAATACTATCTGCTAGTCCAGCCGTGCCATTTCCAAGCGGATCTCCTGAATCAAAATTAGTTGTAGCTAAAAGCGGAGAAGAGTCACAGTAATCAGCCGGATTTAAAACAGGAAAGTTTACTGTACATCCTGTTGTATTTGTCACAAAGACTATTGAGGTTGCAGAACCCGAACCATGAGGGCCGTTATTGAGAAAACTTGGCAAGGTTGATAGATCTATTCTGGCCTCTAAAGTTGATCCTAGATTGAGGGTATAATCTCCTAAAGAATCAGTCTGAGTTGATTCAATTAAAGTATTCGAAGAGTCATATGCTGATACAGTTAATCCACTAACGCCAGATTCGTAGGTATCAAGATCCCCTGATGAATTATAATCTCTATAAACAGTGCCACCTATTTGAGTACTTGAACATGTGGGGGTTGCTTGCACTGAAAATGCAAAAGAAATAAACAAAACAAAAAAATGAAAATACACTGAAAACTGCAAAAAAATAACCTCTCTTTAATTTGAGAGGTTATTATTCTTCAATAATTTGTTTTCAGCAAAGAAAATATACTCTTCTGCCTACGATCTGAGGCAGGTATTTAGTATTAAGCCCACTTACTCATAAGCACTTCTTTCGGACTCGAATTTTTCCTTACAAGTTTTAATCAATTCTTCGAGTGTTTCTTCGAGAACTTCAGGTAAAAAACCAACATATATAGCAATTTTGTTTATTCGTTCTGTAACATCTGGATAACTTCCAAAGACTCCAATACCAGCTTTTACTGCAATCAAGTGAGCAAGCTGAACTATGGCAGTTTTTTCATCTGCCCCAGTTTGAGGCTTAATGCCAGAGATCGGATCTTTGCAATGAAGAATTACTTGGCAAGATTCTTCGGAAAAATTCCATTTTTTAGCAACTAATGCACCAACCAGAGCATGAGTATAACCAAACAGCTCAAACTCAGCAGTGGCATAATCAATTTTTTTCTCTTCGATTAGATCAAAAACTTTATCATATTCTTGAGGGACCTGATCAAGAAGGGACAATTGACCAAGGCTACTTAAAAGACCTAGTAAAAATAATTCATCACGATATGATTTTTTTAACTTTGAAGCGATAATTACTGCTGAAATTCCAGTTCCAACAGAATTATACCAAATCATCTTATTTACTTCACTCGTATTACGCTGAAATTTTTTAAGTGCGGCAGCAGCAACAACTCCTTTAAGAGTTTTTAGTCCCACTAGAGTAACTGCCTGAGAAAGAGTTGTTATCTGACGTTGACGAGAAAATAAAGCTGAGTTTGCTATCTTTAGAACTAATGCTGCTAAAGCCGTATCGCCGAGCATGACTTTTTCAAGATCATTAATATCTGTCTCAGGACGATCAATTAAAAGCAGTGCCTTAGATGCTACATGCGGCATTGGAGGCAATCCATCAACAAGTGTAACTATCTGCCTCCAGTCCTTACCGGGAGAAAGGCGATCTTTATATTCTGAAGGAATCGTAGATGAAGTCATATCTACTATAGTCGGCTAAATTATATAGTTTTATGACATCATTCTGTGAATTTCTTGAAACAAAATACTGTTTCGAATACTTTAAATATCCTGCTTTTTATGCCATTTCCAGGCTGAATCGACGATCTCAGAAAGATTCCTATACTTTGGCAGCCAACCCAAATCATTTAAAAGTCGATCTGAGGAGGCCACCAAACGGGCAGGATCTCCCGCACGCCTGGTCACAAGATCCTGAATTATCTTTTTTCCAATGACTTCTTCGACGGATTTAATTACATCGAGAACCGAATATCCCCCACCACTTCCAATATTAAAAATACCCCACTTAAATCCTGTAATTAGCTTTTTCAGTCCTAAGAGATGGGCCTGAGAAATATCAGCAACATGAACATAGTCCCTAATGCAAGTTCCATCTGATGTTGCATAGTCATTACCAAAAACTTTAATAGGAGTTCCTTTTGCAGCAGCAAAGATCGTTAGCGGAATCAGATGAGTTTCGGGATTGTGTTGCTCCCCTATAAGACTACTTGAATCTGCACCTGCGGCATTAAAATATCTAAAAATAACTGCACGGAATCCGAAGGCCGCACAATAATCCTCTAAAATTCTTTCAACAAATAATTTTGACCAGCCGTAAGGATTTATTGGTTTTAGAGGAGCAGTTTCAGAAATTGGAGTTGTTTCGGGGATTCCATAAACTGCGGCGGTCGATGAGAATATAATATCTTTAACACCAGCCTCCTTCATTACTTTTAAAAGGACTAAACTAGCTCCAACATTATTTTGATAATATTTAGCTGGATCTAAAACAGATTCACCTACTTGAGTATAAGCAGCAAAATGCATAACAGCACGAAAGTTATGTTTTGCAAAAATACTTTTTAAAAAGATCTCATCACCAACACAACCGTCAAAAATAGATATATTTAACTTTTCAATTATTGCTTTATTACCAGTCACATAATTATCAATAATAATTGGTTCAAATCCGGAACGCTGAAGATCAAGGGCAACTTGACTGCCAATGTATCCAGCTCCACCAGTAACTAAGATTTTATCTTTTGATGTCATTTTGGAACTACTTCTTTTATCAACTGATCTTTTTCATCACTCCAATAATAATATGATGCAGATCCAACTTCTCCAAAACTAGTAACGAAATGCTCTCCTTCCTTATCCATTGCATGAATAATGACTGCTCCCAAAAATCCAACTTTTAATTTTCCTAAGTCTTCTTTTGCTTCTAAACAAGCTTCTTCAACCGTTGCTCCCTTTTTCATATAAAGAACAACACTCCTTGAGGTTCCACATCGAATGGACATTTCCCCAGTATGTGTACAGGCACAACCTCCATATTTGCTATCAACATACAGACCTGCCCCAATTATTGGAGAATCTCCAAGCCTACCAGGATATTTGTAGTCCCATCCAGAGGTACTTACTCCACCAGCCATTCTTCCCATCTCATCACGAATCAAAGTAATTACTGTTCCCTTACAACTGGCAGTTTCTTTAGTTGGCCAACTAAAATCAATTAGGGTCATTTTAGATAATTGATCAACATTCAGAGCCCCAATTTTACTGGAATTCCATTTTTGATAATTGAGTCTAGCTTCCTCAGAAAGTATGTTTTGAAATTCCAAACCACACTCTTTGGCAAATCGTGTTGCACCTTCGCCAACTAACATTACATGAGGAAGCTTTTCCATTACCTGGCGAGCAAGTGAGATTGGATGCGCGACTCCACCTTTAACGGCACCAACAGCCCCAGTTTCTAGTGTATCTCCATTCATGATTGAAGCATCTAGCTCCATTTCGCCAAGCATGTTGGGAGCCCCACCGAAACCAACGCATCTGACTTTTGGATCCAATTCAACAAAACGAATTCCAGCCTCTATTGCATCCAATGTAGATTTTCCATCCTTCAAAGCATGCACAGAAATCGGGAGCCCTGAAGCGCCTTCGTCATTTGTTAATATAATCCAACTCATTCTTACTCTTAAAAAAATTCTTATATTTTACTGTGCAGCTAAAGTCCCGCAAGCTGCTTGTATGTCAGCTCCACCCGAATATCTTCTCACTACTGGTTGCTTTACATACTTTCTTAAGGCATCCCTAAATTCATTCATCTCAGCAAGTGTCGGTGCACTAAACTTGCCAGTTGAATCACTAACATCTATTAGATCTAAACGAACTTGCGTATCGCCAATTAAAGCACCTAATGCTTTTGCATCCTCAGCAGAAACATTCTCTCCACTGATACAAACATATGAAAGATTAATCCGAGTGCCTCGATCTAGAGTATATCTTTTGGCCGCAGCCATAACATCAACGACCTTTGAGCGAGCAGCTACTGGTACTAACTTTGCTCTTTTTTCATCTGTGGCTGCACCTAAACTGATCGAAAGTCTAAATGGATACTTTGAATCAATGTAACGATTAATTTCTTCAATAAGGCCAACAGTACTTATAGTGATTGACTTTGCCGTGATTGCATTAAAAACCGGAAAACAAAAAAGTTGTGCGGCTGAAATTACGTTGTTAAAATTAAGAAATGGTTCCCCCATTCCCATGAAAACGACTCCAGTAACTTTTCTCTTAGAACTTTCGGCAATCTCTCTACATTGTAAAAACTGATCCACAATTTCCCAAGCTTCAAGATTTCTCCGTTTTGTAAGCCTTGCTGTTGCGCAAAAGGTACAGCCCATTACACAACCAACTTGAGAAGAGAGACAAAGTGAAACTGCCCCTTCTTTGTGAAGTGGAATTAAAACCGTTTCAATTGCCAAGCCATCAAAGGTCCTAAAAACAGCTTTTTCAAAGCCATCGGTTTTTGATTTAAGCAATTTTTCTAAGTTTAGTTTTCTTAACTTAGGAAATATTTCTTTATGAGATTTAGGTAGGATCCCTTGATCGAACCATGTTTCAGATGAGCATTCTCCCTTACCAATGACTGATCCCAGCAATCTTCGAGCACTATTTTCAGATAAACCTAGAGTGGCAGCTCTTTGAATTAGCTCTTTCGGAGATTGATTTCGTGGATCAATAACACCTTGCACTAGTATAGACTCAAATCAAAAAAGGTAGATTATTATAGTAACTTTTTAAAGTCTTTGCCGAAAAGCAAAGGCTTTGGAAAGTTACTCTCCCCCCAGAGGGATAATAAATAGTGTTTTTCATTTTCAAAAATCATAGTTAACCCGAAGGGTTAACAAGAAACAAGATTTAACTAAGTCACCATTGCCATATTTTGTGATTCGGCAAAGACTTTTTTTAAAAACACTATAGTTCACTTATAATTCACAATGGCTCTGATTAGCTTAATTTTATTATTTATGCTAACTTCATTAAGCAATCGTACCGCCTCGCCAGCTTATTCGTTCAGAGTTCGCCCTGAATCGAGGCATGTTTGATTTGACTGACTCAGGGGGAGTACTTATACCCCGAGGGAATCACAAATCAAATACAACGATAAATCAGGGCCAAAAAATGAACGAATAATATTATACGTGCTGAGGATGCAACTTGGTCACGTCTTAAACCAAGGAGTCCCCAAGTGTCTGCACAGTCATTAACTGTACCCGAATCCGTTTCTAATTTTTCTCAGAATTTTTTCGAGAGAAATTTCTGTCCCATGTTGAATGTTGCGATCAGTGCCGCCGGATATACTGAGCCAACGCCTATTCAATCTAAAGCCATTCCAGAAGTTATGGCAGGTAAAGATATTTTAGGACTTGCTCAAACTGGAACTGGAAAAACCGCAGCATTCGTTTTGCCTATCTTAGAAAAACTATATAAATCGAAAAAACGTGGCGTTTCTGCTTTAATTTTAGCTCCAACAAGGGAACTAGCTGAGCAGATTAAAGACTCTATTTACGAATTATCTCGCGGCTCAAATGTAAGAGTAACTTCAATCTATGGCGGCATGAAAATGTTTGGCCAAATCAGAGCTCTAAGAGATGGAGCTAACATTGTTGTGGCATGTCCAGGAAGATTACTTGATCATATTGAGAATAGAACTATCGATTTGAAAAATATTGACACCTTGGTTCTCGATGAAGCTGATCAGATGTTTGATATGGGATTCTTGCCAGGTATCAGACAGATCTTAAAACAGCTTCCTAAAGAAAGACAAAGTCTACTTTTCTCTGCCACCATGCCATTTGAAATTAAAAAATTGGCTATGGATATTTTAAAAAATCCTGTGACTGTTGAGGTAAATAGATCCGCTCCTGCTGAAACAGTGGCTCACTCTATCTATCCTGTACGACAGAATTTAAAGATGCCCCTTCTACTAAAGATTTTAGATCATGCTTCCTCTGGTTCGGTTTTAGTATTTTGCCGCACAAAACATCGCGCCAAGAGAGTTTCCGATCAACTTATCAAAGAGAATCACGCGGCAACTTGCTTGCAGGGGAACCTCTCTCAAGGTCGTAGAAAGGAAGCTCTAGACGGCTTTAGAAGTGAGAAATACCGTATCATGGTAGCAACTGATATTGCTGCTCGAGGTATCGATGTTTCTTCCATTACCCATGTTATCAATTTTGATATTCCAGATACGGTTGAAGCTTATACCCACCGCATTGGAAGAACTGGAAGAGCTGCTAGAACCGGGGATGCTTTTACATTAGTAGCACCCGAAGATGAATCAATGGTACGAACTATTGAAAGAGTTATCCGTAAAACTATCGAAAGAAAAACGATTGAAGGCTTTGATTACAACTCTAAAGAAGTTGATTCTAAGATGCCAACAAGTAATCGATTCCGTGGAAACGGAAGACGTGAGTCAAGACCACCAAACCGTAATGGCGGATTTAGTCGTCAAGGCAGACAAGGTGGTAATAGAACTTACGGCAATCGAAATGAGTCTTTTGCTGCCGCACCTGAAAGATCACCAGAAAGAAGAGAAGACTCTTATACTTCTGCACCGAGAAGAGATGATTCATATTCTGGATCTTCCTCTGGATCTGTAAGGAGAGAAGATTCTTACTCCGGAGCAGCCAAAGGTAATTCTTATGCTGGCTCAAATTCATCTAGTAGACCTGCAAGAAGACCAGGATCTTCTTCCGGATCGTATCGAAAAGAAGGATCTTCATCAGGTGCACCAAGAAAAGGTGGATTCTCTTCGGGATCATCAAGACGTGATACTTCTAGAAGAGATTTTTAAGTAGCTTTTTTCAGCACCACTAAGCAGGGCGAATAATCTGGTAAGGCCATACCTTCACCAGCAAACATGAACAAGTTTATAGAAATAGTTATTACTCACTGCTTGTCAGTGGTTTAAATAAGAGAAAAGGAAGTTTCGCCAGAGCTGTTCATTGAGAACAGACTTGGTAGAGACGATCCTTATATGATCAAACTTTGTGAAGGTAATTTGGTTCACTCAATCTGTCTGGAGGATGCGGTATATTTCTGTTACTGAAATCATGGAAAATGGAATCTTACGACAGCCGAAACTCGCCGTCGCTTAATTCAAGCGATAAAAGATGCCATGAAACACGATAAGGGCCTGTTGCAAAACTATCTCCGTAACGAGAAAAGTGAGATTTGTGCCGAGACAAGGAAGTCGAGAAAGAAAACAGCAAGCATATCCTCTGGATATGTTGAGGCTTTTCTCTCGAAGACTGACGATGTCGCAGGCCAAAGATCGCTTTTCGCAGTAGGAGAGAGTTTTGCAACAGGCCCGATAAGGTTTTGCGTACCGTCGTAGAGAACTCCACCGCAGTTAAGCAACTTTTGAATCCTTCATAATTCCAAAAACTTTCAAACTAAGATTTGCAGCAGAACCGACCTCCGCGGATCAGAGCTCCCCGTCCCAACCATTGATGGAGTGAGACCGCTAACTAGCCTCTTAAAGCGTCTCTGGCCATCTACGAGAGGCGTGCAAGAAAGCTAGAATATGAATCTCCTTCTTTTTGATTCGATATAGAATTATGAATGGTAATGAAGGCATCACAAGCTCTCTTGTCCCCTCAACTCTACCCAAACGACCCATTTCAGGTTGTTGTCTTAATGACTCCAGGATATTTTCAACTCTCTCGATTACACTTCTTGCAGCATCTGAGTAAGCTTCAAAAATGTAGTAATACGCGGCATCAAGATCAGAGAGTGCTAACTTAGTCCAAATAATTTTCATTTCATTAGTTCATTTACGAAATTTAGCAAAAGCAGCTTCGACCTGCTTCACACTTGCAAAGTCACCGGCATCTGCTTGTCGAGCTCCTTCTTTAATGTGGCTTAACTGCCATTCATAAAGTTCGATATAGTTTCTAATGGCTTCGTTTATTACATAACTTCTATCTCGCTCTAGACTTGCGGCGATGGAGTCAATCGCGTTTTTTTTTTCAACATCCACTCGAAATGTAACTGTAGATTTATCAGGCTCAGTCATTTTTATCTCCGTTAATATGTATTTTCATATAATACGAGATATTATATCATATTATTTAATATTCTCAATCTTTCATCTTCTCATAGGTTAAGTCTTTAAATTCTTAATGAATCAAAAAGCATGAATTAACAAAAGTTGGGTTGCACCAAAAGCTAACCTCTTGATATTTATTGGGAATATAGTCAATTTAAATCTTTGATAACTTTGGCTTCTCCTCTATCATAACTATAAAGAGGCATAACTCTATAGAGGAGACTTTGGTGCAGTGACTTCAAGTATAGAGCTAGAGAAAAAACCGAGCGATACAATTGCGGAGCCGCAGGTCTCTGGAGATCTATTTTTCACAGAAAAATGCAAAGAGATCGCTAGAGAGGTTTCACTACCATCTGCAAGACCAGAGATAAGTTCAGAAGAAGCCAAGGCAATTGAAAAGATTGTTCAAGACGCTTCCAAAGATGTCTCTAAACAGAGCCATATTGATACGTTACCTTCCTTTGAGGAGATCTCTTCAAAAAGAGATGAAGTCTACGAAAACATCACTAGCGAAGTAAAAGAAAAATTTGGTATTGGAGCTGTTTCTCAAGAAGTAGAAGCCAAATCTAGGGCTTGGGTTAAAGAAAATATCAATGACGTCCTTGAAGCCGAAGCTAGGCTTAGGACAGATAAAGAAAAAAATCAGGATCAGGACAATAAAAATAACAAAACCATTATTGATTTAATTATTGATAAGGTTTTGGAACTATTGGGACTTGAAGATAAAAAAGGCTCTACTCCTACAAAGAAGAAACCTGGGGAGAAAAAAGAGAAAGAAGAGAAAGAGGAGAAAGACGGCAAAGGCCTGAAATCTAAAAAAGAGAATTGGCTAATTAAATTTCTAAAAGCCACTGGGCTTTTAGAGTAAGTTGAGGTAGTTTCGAGTGTTTGATTTTTTTAAACAAACACTCTTAACACAATCCATTTCATAATGAATCAACGCATGATACACTTCGCAGATGTCCAATATCCAAACTGCACATCAAGAAAAAACAGTTGAATTTCTTCGTCGAGTTGTTCCCCAAGATATCATCGATCATGGAATCTCACTCGCTGCTAAATCTTCAGTTCATGAATTTTACAAAGACGGTGCCAAAATTCGCGGCTATGTAAAAGACACTGAAGAAGAATCTCAAAGCGTTTGTCTTTATGTTATTGCTCCAACCCAAATCGAACCCTCTTGCACCTGTGTTAAGCATGGTACCGAATGGTGCGCTCACTCGGTTGCACTCTTATGGGCCGCACAAGATCTAGGAATTTTTGATGCTGGTGCTGGTTTTGATGACAATCAAAATATTACTCGATTTTATGCCTCAACTCCTCAAGAAATATCTTTAACAATCAAAGAGATAGTTAGTGGAGGCTTATTAACTTCTACTGCCGAAACAAAAGCATCCCTTGAAGTATTTCTAAAAGTTCAAAACGAAGGCTTGGCACTTCAACCGAAAATAGATGGTGAAATTTTCATCCCTAGTACTTTTGAACGAGGCTGGTTGGCCTCATCAAGAACTTTGGATACTTTATTTTTAGAGAAGATCTCACATGATGGGATTTGGGACGAGGAAAATAAACTGTGGCTTATTAACGGAAGTCGCTCAATTGATATTGTCCTAGGCCTTCTACGAGAATATGAAAATGTTAATTGGCTAAGTGATAAAAAATCAAAGTCGGGCAAAGTTAAATTTTCTCCTGATGTAATTAATGCCATTTTAAATATTACCTGGGAAGAGAGTGCTGTTGAAGTCGCCATGGAGTGGGACATTAAAGAGAAAGATGCTGAAGTGGAAATTATCGGAACTGGTCCACATTGGGCAAAGATTGGATCAACAATACACAAGCTTTCAGCGACAGCTTCCAGGATTGTGGCTCTTTTTCCACATTCAAATTCACTTTCATTTTCAAAGGGTCGGGCTGGACCATTTGTGGAATTACTTGGAGTGGATGCCAAGTTAGGTGAATTTATTAAGATCGCGAATCGAGATCTTATGCCCGTATCTAAGGTTGCCGATCCAAAAATTAAAGTTGATCTGCGATCTAACTCTCCTTCATATGCAGGCGGATCTTTAGATATCATCGCAATTATTGATTTTGAATATCCAGAAAGTTCTGCAAATGGAGATACGGTCTATCTTCCAAATCGACTTAAGGAGCAGGATGCAGTTGAAATATTAAGCCAAGTTGGCTTTGATTTCGATCCTGCCACTCGTAGATTTAGAATTTCTGGAGATCGAGCTTTAGATCTAATAGAAGCTGGACCAACTATCTTCCCCACAGCCTGGGAAACTGTTGGACTTACAGAAATTAAGAAGAATTTAAAATTTACCTCTTTGGCCTTGAATGTTTCAGTTAGTCAGCCTGATGAAAATCAAACGGATTGGTCAAGTGATGGTGTTGATTGGTTCGATTGTCACGTTGCCTTAACCCAAAACAACGCTAACATTCCACTAAGCGCAATTTTTAAAAATCAAAATAATAATAGTGATCGTTGGGTACAACTTGATGGTGGAGCATACGCTCGAGTTCCAGGGAACAGCTTAGCCCAACTTAAGACTGTTTTAGGCACAGTTAGCTCAAGTTTTTGGATGAGTAATTCCATCCGAGCAAATCTATCACCAGCCCAAGCTGTCAGTTTGTCTGGTTTAGATAAAGATACTTCTATCAGAGTTAAAGCCTCAACTGAATTTACAAATCTTTTAAAGAAGGTCGAAAATTTTAAAGAGATTGAATCACTACCTATTCCTAAGAAATTCAAGGGAAAACTTAGACCATATCAAAAAGAAGGTTTTTATTGGCTTAACTTTCTAGGCGAATTCGGCTTTGGTGGCATCTTAGCTGATGAAATGGGACTCGGAAAAACTGTTCAAACACTAACATTCTTGCAGTACTTAAAAGATCAAGGTAACAAAAAACCATCATTAATTGTTGTGCCAACCTCAATTATTACAAATTGGCTATATGAAGCACGTAAATTTACTCCTGAGTTAAAAGTACTGGTACTGCATGGCCCACAACGAAAAGATCTTTATAAGCAAATACCCGAACATGATTTAATTGTAACTTCTTATGCTCTTTTAAGACTAGATTATAGAGAACTCGAAAAGAATTCTTACAACTATTTCATCTTAGATGAAGCCCAAAACATTAAAAACGAACAAGCTGCAACAACCAAGGCCGCCAAGAACATAAGATCTCATCGACGCTTGGCACTAACTGGTACTCCAACTGAAAATCGACCAATGGAACTTTGGTCAATTATGGATTTTCTAATGCCAGGCTACTTAGGCACAGCTGATTTCTTTAAGAAAAATTTTGAAAAGCCAATTCTCGATGGTCCAAATGGCCAAAAAGCCGCAACTTATTTACGCAATCGAGTCCGGCCGTTTATACTGAAACGTAAAAAGAATGAAGTTGAAAAGGATCTGCCACCGAAATTAGAGTCTGTTGTTCATGTTGAAATGACTCCTCCTCAACAAGCTTTATATATGGAGCTTTTATCTGAAATTCGTCCTCAAGTTTTTGGAGAAATTGAGGAGAAGGGCATTAGAGGAGCTTCAATTTGTATATTGGCGGCCTTGCTACGATTGCGTCAAATTTGTAACCATCCAAAATCGATTGAAGCATTTAAGGATTTCGAAGAGTTAACTTCTGGAAAGTTTAACGCTTTACAAGAATTAATCTTGGAAGCACTAGAATCAAATAGAAAGATCCTTCTTTATAGCCAATTCGTCTCAATGCTCACTATCATGAGAAGCTGGTTAGATGAGCAAAAGATTGGATATCTGTATTTAGATGGTAGAACTAAGGATCGGCAAGATTTAGTCGATAAGTTCAACAATGATGATAAAGAACGGCTTTTTCTAATCAGCCTTAAAGCTGGCGGAACAGGATTGAATCTTACAGGTGCCGATACCGTTATAATTTATGATCCCTGGTGGAATCCGGCCGTTGAAGATCAGGCAGCTGATCGAGCCCATCGAATTGGACAGAAAAAGGCAGTAACTGTATATCGCATGGTAACTGAGAATTCGGTTGAGAGACGAATTATGGATCTTAAAGAGAAAAAAGCAAAACTAGTTGATGCACTTCTTAATGATCGTGGAGTATCTCCTTTAAAATTAAGCAAAGATGATATTGAATCTCTCTTTGCTCCTCCTGTTACTTTTGAGAGATAAAAAACTTTTTTATGAAAAAGGCCTAATAATTTAACTCGATCTTTATGGGCCTGTTGCGAAACTCTCTCCTACTGCAAAAAGAGATCTTTAGCCTGCAACTTCGTCAGTCATCGAGAGAAAATCCTCAACATCTCCCAGTGAATATGCTTGCGGTTTTCTCTCTCAATTTCCTAGTCTCGGCTCAAATCTCTCTTTTCTCGTAACGGAGGTAGTTTCGCAACAGGCCCTTTATTACATGTTGCAGTTAATTATTGCAGTTAATTATTTTATCAGGGAAAACAGTCAATGTTGCCGCGGTATCTTTCTTCACTTTCAATGCAGCTTTAAGAATCGTTTTCTTATGTTTAGTGTTTGTTAATTTACCCATTTTAACCAACTTTTTATACATTAGATTAGTTTCAGTTTCAGTTTTTATAACAGTTGCAGATATATCATAGCTTGGACAGGAAGAAGCTAAAACGCAAACTAAGGTTGTTTGTGGCAACTCAAGATTTGCAATTTTCCATATTGAGACATGTAGAGCATTAATACTCGACAACAACTTTTTAGCTTTCTTTAAAGCCTCAATTGATTTATTGGTCTTTCGCACTTCACTTTCCATCTGTTCAGCGTACATATATAAAGCCACTGAGTTTCCATCCACCTGTTTTATCTCTTCAGTAAATGAAATATTTTGGCAATCCGGAGTTGGAGAAGGACTTAATGATGGGGACGGACTTGGAGAGGGTGTTGATTGAGTACAATTATCTTCGTCAATAGCTCCATCGCAATCATTATCTATATTATCGCAGATCTCCACACTAGGAATACATACTGGTGTTGTAAAAAATCCAAAGTCAAAAGTGTGATCGTTAATACCTGCTGCCGCAGTTGTAATTTGTATTGTTGGAAATCCAGAAGTTAAGATGGCGTCTGAATCACGTTGATCTTGATCTGTATTTGCAGCTGAGAGAGACATTGCATTTAAAGGTCCTCCTGGATCAAAATCTGCGGTATTGTCGAGCTTAATAAAATACGCAGTTGTTGGTAAAATTCCATTGGCTGTTGAAAAGTAATATCCACCTTCAGAATCGGTAATTGTTTGAGCAACTAGAGAATTTGACTGATTATATAAACTGACGGTAACTCCTGCTTTACCAATTTCATTGGCATCCTGAATTCCATCAGCATCCGCATCAAACCAGACAAAATTGCCTATTTCCTGAGGTGCTGGATCACATAACATCTCAACATCGCCGATACCGATAGATTTACCAAAAATTCCTGCTGGATTACTGAAATCAAGTTGGTAGATTTGATATTTATTTAAGACATCTCCATCATTCAAGCTAAAAGTAGAACTGCCATTATCTTCAAATTGAAATGTATCATAGGTCTGAGCAATAACTTCTTCAGTGCCGAACTTATAAGTGATAGCACCAAGAGCAGTCTCTTGGTGAACACCAGGTAACATTTCTTGATAGAAGAATTCACCGCCTCCTGGTCCTTCAGAATTTCCTGCTCCGGAGGAAGCATTTGGACCTAATGGACAAGCAGCATTATTTTCTAATGTGAATGTTCCATCGCCCATGTTACAGCCGAGTAAGAGATCTCCTGCACTTGGTCCGCCTGATACAAAAACAGATGAGAAAGCACCAAATAATTGATTAAATGGACCAAAAGAATTTCCTGTTCGATCCATTAAACCTAATATCAAATTACCACGAAAATCGAATTCCAATCCTGACAAGATAGCTTGTGGATATTCGATAAAATCACCCGAAGTAAATGTGGCCGAGATATCATTCAAATTTCTGGCCCAAGGTTTCCATAAATACCCTGGATCTGGCACGGGATTAAAAGCAGGATGAATTCCGAAACCCTTAGTGTAATCTAAGGGAAAATCAAAAACTGGTACAAAGGAACCACTTTGCAACTTCAATACATGTGCATGAAGATCAGCAGCATTTCTAGAAATTTCAGCAGTACATGTTACTCCAACATAGACAGCACCATCATGAATCTTCACTGCCCAGGGCCGATATTCTCCATCTGGGCAACCCGGGTTTGGGATTACATAGCTTGCGACATCTGAAGATGTTGGCAGAACAGCAGGTAAATCAATAAATATTGAATACAGTTTTCTATCATTTAAATTAATTAACCAAAGTGTTTTTTCATCTTCCGACATCTCAATATCACCAAGGGATAACTTTCCAAGTCCTCGGAAAATACGTTGATCTTGACTCGGATCTCCAGCATTTGCCGGAAGTTCTCCAACTATTCTTGGATCGACACCAGTGTTTATACCGATAGTTTTTAGATCTATAAATGGAGATGTAACTGGGGAACCTGGATTGGAATAATCAGTAACATATAAACCTCCAGTACTTAGTGGGCCAAAACCAGCATGGCGCTTCGCAAGTGCTGTAGTAAAAATTTTCTGAGTTGATCTTTGATAAGCAACCCCCCAGACTGTTCCGGTCTGACTTTGTATGGCCAAAACCTGTCCAGGTACATAACTTGGATCGACGGATTCTCCCGTTGCATTATATGGATAGCTAATAAGACTCTTAAATGTACTCGCGGTTCCACCCAAAAGAGGATCTCCTGAGATGTATGTCGGGGTTACAAGATTAGGATTCGCCTCACAGTATTGAGCAGGATTAGATACTCCTACCGAAAGTGCACAATTACCAGTACTAGTTGTGAAAACAGTGGTAAGTGAATCAACTCCATGAAAACCTGCAGAAAGAAAATTTGGAATATTCCCTACTTCAATTCGATAAGAACCAATTGGTAAGGTAAAGGAATAACTGCCATCAGCAATTGTAGATGTAGTTGCAAGCAATGCACCTGAGGAGTCAAATGCTTGGACTGAAATATTAAATTCTCCAGGTTCTGTAGATCCACGAGTTCCATTATAATCGTAGTCTCTAAAAACAGTTCCAGATATTACGTCTACATTACAGATTGGTCCTGGACCAGGAGCGGCTATTAAAAGTAGAATTGCAAAGATTAGTACGATACCAAGAGCTTTTTTTTTATTTTCTGAAATACTCATAACTCACTGAATAATATAGATTCCCTACCAACTATATCGGCAATCATTTGTGACTGCTGGAGTCCAAAATTTTCTATTCAAAGTTCCTTAGTTTTAAGTCTCAAATCAAGAAATACTGAAGTAAGTCCGAAAGGATATACAAATGGGACTTAAGGACATTTTCAAAGTTGTTCAGGGTGAAACTGAACATATTACATATACTGGCAAAAGGATCCGCAAATCGACGGTACTGATTAAAGTGGGTTCGCTATCATTCTCCAAAAAAGCCTTCTTACTAGGTGGTGCACTAGCAATGTGTCAATTATTTGATGGTTTTTTGACATATCTTGGGCTCGAAATGCAGGGGCTTCACATGGAGCGAAATACATTTTTAAGAGAACTGATGCGTGCCTATGGCATGGCCCCAGTTCTGGTAATTGCAAAATTTCTTGCTGTAGTATTAGTGATTGGACTTACCACCTACGCACATCGAAGAAAATGGATTCGACCACTAATTGCCGCACTTGTCGGGATTTATCTGGTATTGGCTGTTGTACCCTGGATGTATATTATTGTTAGTGGACATTCGCAATCAGTGCAAAATAGATCAGACTAGAGCCGCATCAGCTAAGTTTCTTCACCTTAAGAGTATTCCAATCATTTAAAATAACTTATCGAATACGTCACTAAAGTCTAGTCTGATATTTCAAATCTATAATCATTAGAAGTTAGAGATTCTAAAAATTCGATTATATCTCTTTTCTCGCTTGCCGAAATCGGAAATCCGGTAATGCTTTTACTTAAATTGTTTTTATTAATCCCGCCTTTAGCATAAACTTCAATCACTTCTTCAAGTGTAGCAATACTGCCATCATGCATATATGGCGAAGTTAGAGCAACATTACGAAGTGTTGGAATCCGAAACTTACCGATGTCACTTTTTAGTTTTGTAACAAGTGCCAATCCGAGATCCGGCTTAAATTTAGTATTTACATGTGATTTATTTAATACAAAGAATCCATTTGCAACGAAGCGCTCATTTTCTAATTTAGGAGTATTAAAATGCTTTCCGCCATGACAACTACCGCAAGCAAGATTTTCTGAGAAAAATAATTTCATTCCTTTATTCTGAGAAATTGTGAGGATTGAGTCATTCTTACTCTTTAAAAACTCGTCATACTTTGATTCGGTACTTTTTATTCCCTTAACAAATTCAGCCAATGCTTTAATAATAAGATCCCAATTTAGTATCGTAATAAAATCTTTACTAATAATTTTCAGATATTTTACATCTGACTTTACTCGATTCAGTACCTCAACTTCATGTCCACTTATTCCAAGTTCAAGTGGCACTCTATTAAAGAGCGGTCCTCTAATCTGCATTTCTAAAGTAGTAATATTAGGATCACTAGCGGTAAAAGAAATATAATCTCCTACATTTATAAGTGTCGAAGAATTTCTCATATGTAGATCTGCCGTAGCACCTAAAGATTTCCTATAACCATCAGTAAAGGCCAGTCTAGGATCGTGACAACTGGCACAGGATTTTGTCTTATTAAATGAAAGATTTTTATCAAAAAATAATGCCTGACCGAGGTTACTTAGGACTTTCGCAGAGAGTTCTTGCGCTGTAGCCTCTTTAAGATAAAGAGAAGATAGTAGAATAATAATTAGTAGCCTAACTATGTCAAAATTTCTTTCTATATTTTTTATTTTTTCCTTCATTTTCCTAGCTAGAACCTGGGCATTAGATCCAATTGATTCCAATATTACCATTACTGAACCCCAAAGTAAGTTACAATTACTCAGTGATCGGAAGCTAAAAATAACTACAACATTAAAATCGTCAATCCCTATCCTTAAACTTGATTCAATGACGCAAGATCAGGAACAAGCATATGAACTGATAGTGACCAATTCCGAGTTTTCAAAATTTCTCCGAGATGAAAAAGGCAACCCATTTTTGAGTGAGATTTTTGGCATCTATCCAGCAAAGCTAAGTGACATAAAAAATACTACCTTAAAAGCACTTTCAAAAATTTATAAAATCGAGATGTATAACTTTGCAATGAATCTTGCCACTATTGGACTTGTGAATCTTACCAGTCAAAAAGTTATAGAGGTTTTACACTATAAAGATTCTCAACCCGATATTCCTCTTAGCCTTAAAAATCTTGCCCTTGAGATTGCAGGCAATGCACCAGAAGTCATAACAGCACTTGGTTCTCCCCCATTAACAAAATCTGCTTTAATGGCCAGTACAAAAACAGCTCTAAATAGAACTCGTTGCGAACGGAGTCGTCATTTATGCGTGGCTCCAACTTTTATTAAGAATGATAAAGCCCTTTGGACAATAGTAGATCTGACAGATTTAAATATTGCTGGAATACGCTGGACAAATGTTGGATTGACTGGTCCGGCTATAATTACTGAACGTAAATTACAAGACGACCACGTGACAGATAAGTTCTGTGATGCAAATTCAAGTATTGTTCGGGATGGCTGGAAATTAAATTTTCAACTTACTTCAAGTGATGGTCTAGAAATACAACAGGTAACTTTTAATGGTAAGCCAGTATTAAAAAGTGTAAAATTAGTAGATTGGCATGTCCGTTATTCAAACACAGATGGGTTTGGATATAGTGATGCCGTTGGATGTCCAGTCTTTTCACAGGCTGCGGTCCTCGCTAATCAACCCCCGAAAGTTTCCACAATCAATAATGCTCTTGGTAAAGGTTTCTTACTTGAACAAACATATTTTAATCAGGATTGGCCAAAACCTTGCAATTATAACTATGTGCAAAAATATGAGTTCTACTCTGATGGACGATTCCGACTCAGTGCTGCAAGTATTGGTCGTGGATGTGGTAATGACGGAACTTATACTCCAATTTTTCGGATAGCTTTTGATAACACAAAAAATATCAGCAATTATCAAAATGGCAACTGGCAGGCATGGGATAAAGAGCAATGGACTCTACAATCAAATAACACTTCTTATTATAAGGATAGATTCCAATTCAAAATCGAAACACAAGGAGCCGCCTACTATATGGAACCCTCTCGTGGACAGTTTCCTGATGGCGGACGAGGTGATTTTGCTTACACTTACGTTACTAAAGCAAAAACCGCTGAAGGAGAAAATAACTTAATTACAATCGGCCCATGTTGTAATATTGATTATCATCAAGGACCTGAAAAATTTATCGAACCAAATCCTGAGAAATTAATTAAAAATGATGATTTTGTAGTTTGGTATGCTCCACAACTTAAAAATGACGATCGAGTTGGTCACGAATACTGTTGGGCTGAGAGTGTTTTGGTAAATGGAAGATATGAAGCAAAGTCTTATCCATGCTTTGCTGGTCCCATGTTTACTCCTATAAAAACCGAATGAAAAAAATTATCTTTGTAATATTATTTCTTTTTTCAATCAGTTCTAGTGATGCTCAAAGTATCAGATCGGATCAGGATTGCTTGAGGCATCCTAGTTTTCCAAAAAAATTTGGTTTTGATTCGCAAACTGCAATGCTCAGTACCGCGGAAATTCATGATAGAGGCTTAACTTTGATAGATCCAGCATCTCCCCAGAAGAAAAGCTATAAACACCCGACCTGGAGACTGGCTGGTTCACTCGGTGGTATGACATTTGATGAAAAGGGTACTGTTTACACCTTCCCTGCTCCACATGTCGAATTAACCTTTAACCCTCCAACTGCACAAAATATTTTATATAAAGTTAATCCTGAAAATGGAATTATGTCCCAATGGATTAATCTGCCGATAAACGCGAAAGCTTTCGATCAAAATGTTTTTGGAATTCTTGGAATTACTTTCTCATGCTTTAGTAAATCTATTTATGTAAGCTCTGTAATGGGTAGTAGCAGAACAAAAGAGCTCGGTAAAATTTATCAATTAAATGCAGAAACTGGAGCTATTCTAAATACTATAGAGAACTTTGATGGCTTTGGCTTAGCTACTGCATCGCTGAATAATAAATGGCTACTCTTTCTAGGGAATGCAAGGACCTCAGATCTTTATAGTGTACCTTTAAATGATCAGGGAGCCTTTATTGGCAAGCCTAAACGTATTTTTTCTTTAATAGGACTTGGTCCACGAGGAGATGATAAGATTAAAAAGATCATCATCAAAGAGCAGGGTTTGCAGATCACTGGCTTTGAATTTAATTTTAATCTTAGTGCAACTTGGGAGCTGCAGCAGACCTTTTATCAGATTCCGCTTAATAAGTTACACATGAACTAAGAATAGGAAATAAGTTACAACTTATTAAACTACCTATTATTGAGGTAAAAATTAAAATGCTTAACATAAGCAATATTAAATTATCTCTTGTCCATCGGCATATATGCCCTCTCATTCTCACCAGTATAGATCTGGCGTGGTCGGCTAATCTTCATGTCAGCATCTGAAGTTGTTTCCATCCAATGAGCAATCCAACCTGGTAAGCGACCTAGAGCAAACATTACTGTAAAAGCTGGAACTGGAATTCCCATAGCTCGATACATAATACCACTATAGAAATCTACGTTTGGATAAAGCTTTCTCTCAACGAAGTAAGGATCTGTAAGAGCGGCCTCTTCCAATTGACGAGCAATATCTAATAAGGGATCGGAAACTTTCAGTTTCTTTAAAAGATTATCGCATGAAGTTTTAATAATTTTAGCTCTTGGATCATAGTTTTTGTAAACTCTGTGACCGAAGCCCATTAATCTAAAAGTACTCTCTTTGCTCTTTGCAAGCTCAACATATTTTTTAACATTGCCACCATCTTGCTTTATAGCATCAAGCATCTCGATAACTTCTTGGTTTGCTCCACCATGAAGAGGTCCCCAAAGAGCACAAATTCCTGCTGAGATACAAGCGTATAAATTAGCTTTGCTACTTCCAACTACTCTAACAGTAGAGGCAGAACAGTTTTGTTCGTGATCAGCATGAAGAATTAAAAGAAGATTGAGTGCATCAACAACATCTGGATCTATTTCATACTCTTCTGCAGGCAAAGCAAACATCATGTGTAGAAAATTTTCACAGTAGCTCAAGCGATTAGCAGGATAGATAAATGGTTGGCCTATCGATTTTTTGTACGCATACGCAGCTATTGTTGGTAATTTTGCAAGCAATCTAAGGGAATTTCTATAATCTTTCTCCTGAGAACTGCCTGGTTCATCTTGATAGAAAGTAGATAAAGAGCAGACTACCGAAGAAAGAATTGCCATCGGATGTGCATCCTTTGGAAATCCGTCAAAGAAATTTTTAAGATCTTCATGCAGCATGGTATGACGAGTAATCTCATCAGAGAATTTGAAAAGCTCCTCTTCCTTAGGCAAATTTCCATGAAGCAAAAGATAAGCAGTTTCTAGAAAATTTGATTTTTGAGCTAAAACTTCGATTGGAATTCCTCTATACCGAAGGATCCCATTATCTCCGTCGATATAAGTAATAGCACTCTGACATGATCCAGTATTCATGAAGCCTGAATCAATTGTTATGTAACCGGTCTTAGCGCGAAGTGTTTTAATATCAATCGCTTTTTCATTTTCAGTACCAGAAAGAATTGGAAGTTCAATTTTTTTGCCATCTGGAAAAGTAATTGTTGCATTCTCAGTCATAATATCTCCGTTCCATCTTCAGTATTTTATAGTTCGTCGAGTAAAAAATCTTAGTAATTCTTTTAATTTAGAGCCAACTTTCGATCAAAAAGTTACATTTAACTCTTGATAAATTACTAGAATAAGTATTCTAATAAGGTAATATCATGATATCTTTAGATTTTCTATAAAAAAGATTAAAACATCAGCTTATTATTAAATCAATTTAAAATTTGTTCTACACATCTCTAACCCCTTACAAAGTTTAATAATTTTAGTAAATCGGTTAAAATGTACGAACGGAATTAAAGAATTAAAATTATGTCAGAAAGTTCAAAAGGTACAAAATTGAAAGCATTGATGAAACTACAGCCGAAACAACCAAGTTTAATTTCTAATTCTAGTCCACTAAGACAAATCCACCCTTTAGGTTATCGAGTGGTCGTGAAAATTTTAAAAGAACAAAGCATAAGTGAAGGTGGTCTCTTTCTGCCTGAGGGTGCAAAACAAAATATGCAAGAAAGTCTATTGGTGGAAGTAATTGAGGTGGCAAGTGCAAGAGATGACGATTCTGGTCACGAAACTAATGTTAGTGGCGTACCCTTAGGAGCAATGGTCTTAATTCCAAAAGAAGTTGGCGTAAAAGTTCCTTGGGATGATTCACTAAGAATTGTTGATACCCAAGACGTTCTTGCAGTTGTTAGCGAAATCACGATGTCTTAAAAGATCATCAAATGCCTGAGTTACCGGAAGTCGAAACAATTGTAAGAGGTCTTAGAAAATCTTTAGTCGGAAGAACCTTTACTGAAATTATCTGTCAGTGGTCAAACTCAGTAAAACCTAAGGTTTCAATCGTTAAAAGAAATCTTCAAGGTAAAAGAATTCTTACCCTGACTAGACGAGGAAAATATTTAAAATTCCATCTTTCTGATCATTCCTTTCTTTTTTTACATTTAAAAATGAGTGGGGACTTATCTGTTGAAGCAATCAGTAACCCAGCTCATAAACACGTACGAACTACTTTTAGATTTGATAATAACACCGAACTTCGCTTTAAAGATCCAAGAAAGTTTGGAAGAGTTTTTTGGGCTAAGCAAGAGTCGGAAATTGTAGGACATCTAGGACATGAGCCGCTCGATTCTAAATTGACATCTCAGAAATTTTGCAATCTCTATAAGCATAGAAAAGGAGTTCTAAAGGCTCTTTTGTTAAATCAAGAAATCGTTGTGGGTATTGGAAATATTTATGCTGACGAGAGCTGTTTTAAAGCCAAGATACGTCCGACTCGTAAGGCTAATTCACTTTCGGAAATTGAATATGAGCGTTTGTGGAATTGCCTAAGATCAGTTTTGAAAACTGCCATAAAACATAGAGGCTCAAGTTTTGACGAAGTTTATCGGGGTGGTGGTTTTCAAGATCATTTCTCGGTTTATGGACGCACTGGACAATCCTGTAAAACATGTGAAACAACTATAAAACAAACACGGGTGCTGCAAAGATCCACACATTACTGTCCACATTGTCAAAAATGACACCTTGACAGTATTTTCTCCTGCACTAACCTATGTTTATGACTAAATCAGTTGCTACTCAGAGTCACCTTCCATTGGAAACCTCTCCTGATAATATAGCAAACTCCTCGTTTGCAACTCTCCTAGAAAGTTACATCAGATACTATGCTGATGGAGTTGGGCATACAGCACGGGCAAAAAGATTAGATCTAGACCATTTTTCAAAATTTCTTATGCGCTACGTTGGAGTTTCAAAAGTTGAAAAATTAAAAGTTACTGATTGGAGTACTTCCTCAACTCAAGCTTTTGTAGAAGAGAAACTTAGATCAGGAGAGTCCCCTACAACCGTTGCGCGAAGATTAGCAACTCTGAAACATCTTGGTCGAACATTATCAGAAAAACTCATCGGATTTACTAATCCAGCACGTGAAGTAAAAACACCCAAGATGTCAATTGTGAGACCAAAAGGAATAGATCCAAGAGAATTAGAGCAGGTAAAAAATGTTGCGGATCATAGACTCGCTGAAAAAGATAATTTTATCCGCCATAGAAATGAGTTTCTTTTAAAATTCTTGCTTGATACCGGCTTACGAGCTGAAGAAGTCCGACTTTTAAAAATTAATCAAATCGATGAAAAGTTTGAATGGATTAAAAACGTAAGAACAAAGGGTAAAAAATACAGAAATGTTTATATAACTTCTGAAATTCGGCCGTCTCTCATAGAATATCTTGAAAAACGTCAGCTTGAATTAACACGATTCTTTTCAAAACTTTCTAAATCCATTGATAAAACATTACCCTTATTTATTAGTACCTATGGAGCAAAAATTAATAATGCAGAAAGTTTTTTAATGGGTGCAAAAACAATATGGAGAGCAATAAATGAACTATCAAATCAAACTAAACTACACCCACACCTTTTAAGACATTGCTATGCTCTCGATTTATTAAACAGCTCTAATGATATCAGATTGGTTGCACAGGCTCTAGGACACGGGGATGTTAGAATTACTATGCGTTATACCGAAAGAACAGAAGAGCAAGTTGCAGAAGCTTTAGAAAAAAGTAGAAAAACGAAAAGTTAGATCACTATTCAGAATAATCTTTCCTCAATTTGCAAGTTGATCCGCAGGCAGTCCTAATTCGCAACTCTTTTATTACTCTGACTCTGTATCTGTTTTAATGAGAGTTGTTTTTTAGAAAGAATAATTAATCCAACTGTACATATGAATATAAATTGATGAACGTGGACTACTAAAGAATAAGCTAAGGCCATCTCTTTAGTTTGGCCAAACAACGTTAATGTTGCTACACAAGCAGTCTGAATTATTCCGATAAATCCAGGTGCGCTTGGTGCCGCTACTGCTAAAGCGACAATAACCGTTAGTGTCAAACCAACTAAGATACTCCAACTGCCTCCAAACATCATCAATCCCAACTGAAAAATCAGGGCGACTAAAAACCAAGACAAGATTGAGTAAAGAATAACTTGAAGAAGTCTTCCCTCTCCTCTTAAAACCCCAGCAGCCTCAATGAGGCTCATTAAAAATCCTCTAATTTTAGCCTTAAATTTAAGCGGTAAAATTACAAGACAATAATCGATAATCTTTATAAGTGGACTAGAAGAGTATGTAGCTACAACAATAAAAAGCAAAATACAGGTTCCCAATACAGCCAAACTTATCGCTCCATTCATTGCCCAGGTTGGCAACGTAGGAATCATAGGAGAAATAATCGCCATTAAGACAAGCACTGTTGCTAAGTCAAAAAACCTTTCAATAATTATTGAAGAAAAAGTAGTTCCAAAATTATATTTTGTTTCTCGAGTTAGTATATATGGTCGAATAAATTCACCTGCACGTAGTGGCAATATAAAACTCACCATATTTCCCAGCATCAATGCATCAAAAAGAACCATATTATTGGCTTGACATTTACCTGGTAGAAAATAACGCCATCTAAGTGCTTTAACCCAATAGTGAAGCCACATTACGGCTGTCATTGGCAAAAGATAATAATAGTTCAGATGAAGAATCTCTCTTCCTAAGACAGTCCAATCAATTTCTGATCCAACCCACAAAAGTAGAATTAAGCTAATAGACCAGCCTATTAGGGAATGGAATTTCTTAGAAAAAAGAAAATTAGGCACTAGTACTCAAGACCTGTAACTTCTCTTCCAATTGTCTGACTTAATTTTGCAAGAGCCATATTATAATTGTAGCGAGCTTGATATAGATTAATTTTCATAATTGCATAAGAACCAATTCCCTCCATTAAAATCTTAGGTTCACCAATTCCTACTTCATAGTTATTGGAAGCTGAGACCATCCAACCTCTGGCTGATTTCGTACCCTCTTCAGCCTGCTTAATCTGCTCACGGTATTCAAGAACTTTCCGATATGCTTCTTCAACAAGTAATGGTAATCCAATTTTTGCTAATTCCTCTCTGGATTTTAAAGCTCGATAATTAGCCTGGGCTTGAGCAATTTTTGCTTGAGTAGTTAGAAAATTAAGATTCCAGCGCATACCCAAAGCTGGACCACCTTGAATTGGACCAAATCCATCATCATTTAAGAATGGATTATGATTGGTATCTCTTGCATCAGAGGCTCCACCTTCAAATCGAGCTCCTGCAAATAAAACTGGATATAGATCTGCCTTTTCTACTTTGACTAGATTTTGTTTTGCTTCAACACCATATTTCAGTTGATTTGCTTCAGGGGCATGTTTCCAAGAAATTGCAATTAATTCTTCAAGATTATCGAACTTAAATTTCTCTTCTGTTAAAAAATCAGGCTTTAAATCAAAATTACCAGAAACTTTACTAAATGCAGAAAGAGCGGAGCGAGCTAGTGGCTCTCCTTGTTTTGCTGTTGCTAATTGACGAGCAAGCTCAGCTTTCCCAACTAGTAATCTTTGAATATCAGTCTGAGAAACTTCACCAGTTCCCTCTTCAAATAATTCATTGGCCTTAGTGAGTGCTTTTTCAAGATACTCTCCAACCTCATCTCCAAGTCGCATTGAATCAGAAGCGAGTAAAACCCCATAAAACAACTCTTTTATTCGCTGAATTACTAAATTTCTTTTCATTTCAGCGCCAGCTTTCTCAACACCAATACCAGCAGTTGCAGCTTTTTTATAACTATCTAATTTACCCCAGGTCCAAATTGGAACAATTGCAGTTAATGTCCCTTTGGCAAAAGGTCCGAAACCTTGAAAACTATCTGTCCGATCAGAAGTACCTAAAAACTGACTCTCGGGTAATGCAACTTGATTCCCATTACCATCAAGAGCATAAAGTTGATCTCCATTTGCTCGAGCGTTTCCGTGTACACCGGCAAATCCCAAAAATTCAATTATGCCAAAATGTCCGGCCTTAGCTTCATCAAGTCGAGCCTTGGCAAAATCAACATTAAAATATGCTTCTTTAATCTCTGGGCTTTGGGCAATTGCTTTTTTAATAAAATCGTTGAGTGTCATTTGTGCGTGAGGAGTAGCAAAAATACATTGGGGAACAAGAAATATAAGGAACGCAGTAATTGCAAGCCGATACATGGGTAAACTCCTAGTAAAGCTATTGTAATAAGTAGTTGGTTTTATATCAGATTGTAACAGAGCTGGGAATATGAACAGTGATCTGAACTAATCGCTAATGCTAACATATAAATCATTACGTACTAACCGTCCGCTTTTACCAAAAATACTGCTCCTACCCTCTCGATTACCCTGATCAAGACCGCGACGTTCTAGCAGGGGCAAAAGCTTTTCAGGACCCAAATCTGCCACAACTTTTGCTTCATCTTTAAAAAGAAGAGCTAAATTCAGATATATAAATTTTCCACCACTGGAAAGTTGCTCACGAGGCATTAATTTGAATTGAGTAAGAAAAACAGAAGTTAATTCATTATTGGCATTGCCCTTAACAAGAGGAAGATCACAATTCAAGCCATCACCAATCTTAGGAGCAACTCCATTGTTCTCTTTTAAAAGGAGCCAGGCCAAAGTTAAGGATCGGGCGGCAATGTCTCGATAGTCTTGTTCTATCAAATCAGCCAATCTGTTTGGAACAAACTGAAAGACAAACTCAGATCCAAGCCCTTCAGTTTTGCAAGCCATCTCTCTTAAACCATCAGTACAAAAAATAAGCCGAATATCAGTGCCATTTTGATTTGAATCTTTAAAAACCGACACCATTATAGGCGATTCTAGGCTTGATGTAAGATTTTGTTTTTCGCTTAACTCCATTTCAGACATAATCTGACTCGGATTTAAACTAAAAAATGCAATTGCTTTTCCAAAATGAACTTCGAAAGGCTCGCATGATGAGCGAAGTACGGGACGAATAAACTTACCTAGCAATTTTGTTGAATTTATAGTCTCATATTCTGATTTTAAAAAAATATCAGCACCCGAAATCCAATCTATATCTGAATTGCCTTGACGATTATGAATGGCAAAGAAGGTTCCAAGTTGAGAAAGCCTATCAGAATACCCATAGTTAATAATTTCATATCTTAATAAAGCGATGAAACCTCGAACATATCTTTCGATTTTCAAATCTTTCCACTTAACAAAAAAAGCAATCTTTTCTTTTACTAGAGTTGATAATTCTTTAGATTCTACAATTTTCAAGTATCGTTCCCGATGAAATGATACTAACTCAGTACATTTCTCAAATGAAAAGGAATGAACATTTTCTGTAAATAACTGATAAGATCTATCACTTAAAGTCGATCGGCTCCTTTCTTTTTCTTCTGGAAAAAGAATCCCTAATCCTTCAAGATAAATACTTCTTTTCTCAGCTAGAAAAGATAAAATTGCAGAACTTATTCCGAAATTTAAAATTCTTCTCTCTTCTTCACTACTTTCAATAAGAAATTCATACCAACTAATGCGACTGGCATTTAGATTTGTAACCCTCTTAGATGAATCTGACGCAGATCTACTTGCTACGCCAACTGATGTCGCACCGTCATACATAATTTTGGGAATGCCTTAGAATCAAAAAGAGTTGGGAATGTAACTGATTCGATTCCAGTCGTCTATAGTAAGTCCAAAAAGAAAAAGAAAATTCCGAAAGAAAAACTTTATTTGCATTTATGATCCCCCGCAGGGATCATAAATAGTTATCCCAACACAAAAGTATTCAGAAATTACTTATTGGAATAACTATAGTATTTCTTATTGATTTACTCTTATAATTTACACAAGTTGAATAAAACTCCATTCAGAACTACAATCTATCCATGGCAAAACTCTACTTTAGACATGGAACAGTCAGTAGCGCAAAAACTCTTAACCTTTTGGCAGTGGCTCATAACTATCGCCAACAAGGTAAATCTGTTTATCTAATCAAACCTCAACTAGATGATCGTTTTGGAAGCTCTCTTATCAAATCTCGTGCAGGTCTTGAGCAATCAGCGGATCTTTTGGTCAATGAAAATTCAAAAATTCCGCTTGAAGAACTAAAAAATATTAGTTGTATACTTGTTGATGAAGCTCAATTTTTAAGTTTGCTAGTTATAAATCAACTCCGCGAAATATCTATTTATCAAAACATTCCCGTAATCTGTTACGGTTTAAGAGCTGATTTTAGAGCTAACCTTTTCGAAGGATCAAAGCGACTTTTCGAACTGGCAGATACAATCGAAGAGATTAAAACTACCTGTGCCTTTTGTAACCGTAAAGCAATTATGAACCTTAAGCATTCAAATGGAGTAGCATCTGTTGAAGGGCCAAGTGTCGATCTGGGTGCCGAAGAGAAATATTTTCCAGCTTGCTATGGTTGTTATACCGATCAGTTAAAATTAGCTAATGTGCCATACTTGCCGACTTCTGAGCAGTTCAATCTTTTTAACTAAGCTAGTGCTTCAACCAGTAAATTGTTTCACCTAGAATTCGCCTAGGGCTTTGTCGCCCTATAAGCAAAAGCAATACCAAAAGTATAAGGCACAGCTATGATATCTTTAAATCCCGCAGCAGTTAAATTTTCGCAAAACTTTTCTCCACAAGGGAAGGCTTTGGAAGTTTCGGGTAAATATGTATATGCGGTTTTATTTCCTGTCAGAAATCCACCAATTATTGGAATTATGTATTTTGAGTAGAATCTATAAAGAGGTCCAAAAACTATGCCTTGTGGCTGGCCAAATTCTAAAACAAGTAAATATCCAGCAGGCTTAATAATCCTAAATATTTCGGATAGACCATTTGAAAGATCTTTAAAATTTCTAACTCCAAAGGAAACAGTCACTATATCAAAGGAGGAATCTTCAAAAGATAAGTTCATAGCATCAGCTTGATGAAGCTCAAATATCTTTCCCCTCTTTGAATATCGATCCCTTGCGACATCAAGCATCTCTTTGCAAAAATCTGCACCACTGGCTTTTCCAAAACGAGATTCCAAGATCGGCAGCAAATCCCCAGTACCTGTACAAAGATCTAAGACTTTTAAATTACTTGATTGAGGAAGCAACCGTACAAGCCATCTTTTCCACAAATGGTGCGAGCCAAAACTAAGAACTGTATTGGCTAAGTCATATTTTGGCGCAATCGAGCCAAACATCTCTTTTACTTCTGTTGTGACTGGAGAATATTGAGTCATTTCAATAGGATAATTTAACGTGAAACAATCTTGAATAATAGCAGCATAACACCTTCTAAGTTACGTATTTTCTAAAAATTACAAGAAACTTATACTCTGCAGTGGAGTTACGAATAGTGCAGTTATAGGTTATTCCTGTAATATTTTCAAATTGATTGTAGTAAGGGGTTTAAGACAATGAAAAGTAGATTTAGGTTTTCAATTATAATTTCTTCATTACTTATCATCAGTGGTTGTACTAAATCTCCTGATGATTCAAGTTCCTCCTCTGATTCTTTTAATTCTAATATTGACGCCTCTGCAGCGCGAGTTAGATGTGGTGTCTTTACCGACGATGAATTTCAATCTGATGTCCCATTTAATAGTGCTGAACCTGTTAAAGTCAGAGCTCTTAGCTCTGATTTAGTAATTATTACTAGAACAACTGGAGAAGACATTAATACAAAACAACTAGTTAAATTACAGGGAATCACAACTTCCGGTCTTTCTTCTGGAAAGATTTCTAGAGGCGTTGATTTAATCGAACAAAATGCAAGTTTCGATGCTTTGTTTTTAGCAGCTGGTGAAGGCTGTAGTGTCACTGTCAATGGTGGCGGTCAAGGAGTATTTGGACACCTTTTTACTTCGGATTTAAAGAGTATAAATGAAATGCTACTTGAAAAAGGATTGGCTCTCCCCGAAACAGGTATTTGCGGCGGCGATTCCTTAGCAGGTTGTTATGCCGGAATTGAAGTTCAAGAAGAGATTTCAGATCAAGTGATCGATCACGTTCTATGGAAACCTGTTTCTGATAGTGATGGAAAACTAGTAGTTTTATCGAGTGCCTTTGATGTAAATGTTTCGGTAGAAGGAAGTATTTCTTCTATGGCTGGAAAAAGGATCGGACCTGGCAATGGCTTTGGAGAATCTAGCCGATTTCCTTATGCCGGATGTGCTTATGGTAGCAATATCAAATTAACATTTACTGACTTACAAGATAGAATTGTGCCATTAGCAAATGGCGAAACTTCTGTTGCGATTCCAAATGGCTGTCAAAGAACCGAACTCAGGTTTTAGTAAAAGAAAGCCTCACCGGACTTTCCATGTTTTTTAAAACCGAAATTTCTATTGAAAATCATTCTATCGCGAGTGCCATTTACTATTCTAAATGTTTTAAGTAAACAGAAAGTTTTCAATAGAAAAGTATTCGGAAATTACTTATTGGGATCTCTTTATCCTCTATTTAACATCACTAAAATCAAAATCAGCCCAAAGGGCCCAATCGTATCCATCATTATCTAAGGGTGAAGTTTTGAGCATAAACGTAACTTTTTTACGTTGCCACTTAGATAGTTCAACCGATGCACGAATCCATTTCCGATCATTCGGGTCAGACTGCGGAGTTACGGCATCATCAAAGACTAAGGTTTCCTGGCCATCTTTCACTATTCTGATTGAAAACTGCACTCCATCCGATAAATCGTATGCGCGAGGATCGAGGCCATACCAAAAGTTAAGATATCTTTTGTTGACAACCTGTGGGTACCTTACTTTTTAAAAGAAGATTATTTTTAAAAATTATTGACAGCCAAAAACGTGATCATCTCTAAGCTTAAGAAATATAGCTTAGAGCACTAATTAAAAGTCCAAAAAAATACCGACTAAAAAAATGATCATAAAAAGCCGCCTCGTTTCGATCTAAAAGACTGAGATCACATAAGGAGGCGGTATTCTTAGATCCCGAAAAAACCTATGTTATAAAAGTAAAAATAAAATCTCGGAAGGGGTTATGAATCTAGCAGTATTATAGAAAGTCCAAAAAAAGAACGTTCAGAAAGAAAATCTTTATTTGGACTTACTCTCCCCCGGAGGGATGATAAATAGTTATCCCAACTAAATGTTTTAAGTAAACCGAAGGTTTTCAATAGAAATGTATTTGGAAATTACTTATTGGGATAACTATAGGTGGAGACGAACAAACAGCACAAAAGATCGGAGATCCTAATAGAGAACCTCTAAATCAAACAATTCATAACCGGCTTGGTTGGAGGTTTCTCACACAAAATCTCTTCATAAAAGACCTTGAGAGAGAAACCTCGCCAAACACATTTTTTGCCGATCTAAGGACGAAAAACCAAATTTAACCCCGAAAAAAACCTAGATAATACCTAGTCCGGCTGAAATGTTCGCTCCACTTACAACCTCTCTCAAGGTATTAAATGCAGAGAATAAAAGCCTCTAGACCCGCATATGGCCATAATACATACTTATTGATATCGACAGTTTTTAACTAAGAGTTTAGCCAAAGTGACACAAGTAATATCTAGTTTAATTGAAGGGTTAACTCTCCTACTAGGCCCACTTTTTGGTGCTGGTGGTATTTATACTACTTCTAACATTACATCACTTGAAAGGTTCATCTGCTTTCTTCTTACTTTTATTTTCTGGATTGCTTTTGAAAAACAATTTCAAAATGTCCTTTTATTTAATGAACCGAATGCAAAAACTGTAAAACGAAAAATACTTTCTCCTGTTTTTTTTAAATACCTATCATTGATTGTTAGTGGACTCTTTGCTTTTGGGATCTTGCACGTTTTACGAAATAGATCTGAATCTGACTTCTTTCATCTAGTTCTTTTCTCAATTCTTCTTCGAATGATTGCTAGCATAAGTGATTACAAAGGGTTTTTTATTCATTGGTTATTTGCCAGATTTTTATATAATTCTTTATTGGGGGCTTTAAGCTTTCTAGTCATTACTCAAAGAATGGATTGGCAACCATTCATAGCCTCATCTGGCTTTGCATTGTTAATATTAGCTCTACACCTAGCGGAACTGCCGATCAGCACAAAGCCAAAAACATTTTCTTTTTTTGGTTTTGACCCAACTGGACCATTTATTCAAAAGCTTTATGCATTAGCCTTATTTGGTGGCCCGATGATAATTTCTGCACTTTGTATTTTTAGACAACTACCTAAAAACTATGTTTTTATTTTAATAGTTATCCCCTTTGCCAGAACTCTACCAGCAAGATTTGAACAACTTCTACTAACTTCAAGAAATCGACAGGACCCAGATGTTGCCTCTACCTTATACAATCATACCCAAGCAGTTGTTAGTGCAACTCTAGTCATTATTGCACTTTTGTCTTCTTTCTCTTAATGTAATCTCTTGGATAAATAAGGAATATCAAGTATGAAAATTAACTATTTTTTCTGTTTATTTCTCTGCTCTTCTTTAGCATTTGCTACCCCAAAAGATAACTATCAGCCACTTCCTAAATCTTTGGAAGCGAATGAGAAAGGCGCCATTGCTATGAAATCTCATGATTCTCTAAGTGCTGAAAAACTATTCAAGGAAGCATATGATTTAGACCAGAATAATATTACCGCTGCTTATAATCTAGCTGGAGCTTATGTCGTTAATCATAAAGAGGCGTTAGCAATCTCATTACTAAATGAAACAATAAAAAAATCTGATAAAGATCCTGAATTATATGTAAGACTGGGTGATACATACTTCTCTAATCAAGATATAGATAAAGCTGCAAAAGCATATGAAAAAGCACTTGCCCTAGATCCTAGCATACCTAATGTTGCAATGAAGCTTGGTACAATCTATTCAATGAAAAATAAGCTCAAAGATGCTGAGAAAATGCTTACCAAAGCAGTAGAGCAAGCCCCTCTTGATCCACAGGCACTGTCCAATCTTGCCTCGATTCTATTAGCAAATAACAAAGCTGAAGAGTCTATTAGAGCCGCCAAAAAGAGTCTTCAACAAAAAGTTGCTGCCAACACTTACCTAACTCTTGGTCAAGCCTATGACAGTATGAAAGATGGTGGAAATGCCCTTATTTCTTACCAAAAAGCTATCGCCTTGGGAGAAAAAAATCCTAAATTACTTGATAGAGTCAACAAATTAAAAGAGATCGTAAAAGAAAAGACTGCTTCTTAGTTGGTTTTACGAAACAGATGCATCTTACTTAGAGTAGTAATGAATGAAATTAAAACTGCACTCAATAATAAATAGTAAGAAAGATTAAAATATCGAAGCACTAAGATCTGGGTTGTAGAACACAGGAAACAATGTGCCAGATGCAAAATCAATATTATAAATAAAGCCTTTGAGCTTGAGGTTTGTTTAAAATATTTCTTAGAAACTAGAACTAAGATTAAAGCAGAAATTAAAATCATCCAACGGGAAAGTAAATAATACAATCCAACTGACACAAATCGTAGATAATTTACTAAATTATCCCCAATTGAACGAACCGCATAAATTCTCATTAATTCATTAATTCGAATAGTTGAAACATTATTTTCTGTTGCCCAACTAAGACCAATTCTATAGAGATTATGGTTATACTGTGCGGGCTGATAGTGATCTTTTAAGTTTTTAATATAAAAATTCTCAGCGCCAAGCTCTGGAATTTTCTTATAATTAATTTCTGTAATAAAACTTTTTAAATCTTCCGAATCTGTTTCTTTGACCTCAGCACTACCCACAAGTGTGCCAACTCCAAAAAGGCTCATGCCATCAAATGCAGTTAAGTTAAAAGATCCAACACGAATTAAATTAAAAAAACACCAAAGCAATACTGGCATAATGCCACTTAAAACCACAAAAGATTTCTTAACTTTTGCTAAGACTGAATTTGCAAAAATAAAATAAAGTGGAATAAAAATTGTGATAATTAAAGCTGGTCTAACTAAGATAGAAAATCCTGCTAATAGGCTCATGCAGAAAAGATCTTTCCAGTTTTGCGAATGACAATAACGAAAAATAAATGTAGAAAACAAAAGTAGAATATTGAGTGCCAGCCACTCAGTTATTGCAAAATGTGCATAAAGCCGCTCACAATACAGCACTATGCAAAATATTAAGCCTGATAAAATTGGAAGAATCTGCAATCTCAATAAGAAAGAGGAGATAACAATAGTGATTGCCCCAAGTAAAATTTGTGAAAAAACTATATGATTTTGACCAAAAAGCTTCTCAACTAAATAAAGAAAAAATGGATATCCAGGTGTCCTAATCAAACTAAATTGAGGGATTGCCAAGTTAGAACCGCCATTGAATAAGCTCCCTGATTCAATATATTTTGCAAATGAAACATATAGATCTGCATCAGCATGAGGCTGAAGATCTTCAAATGGCATAATAAAAAAATAAATTGATACTATTAAGAGGTGTTGAAATAAATCTTTCGGTTTCAATTTGGAATTACCACAAAAATAAAACAGCCCTCGCAACCGATATGATTACGAGGGCTATACAAATACTAACTCAAGACTTTATAATCTTTCTAGACAGAACTTTTGAGCAGCATTATCACCATCATTACTGCGTGATTGAAGATCAATAAAGACAGACTCTCCTGAACCCCAATCAGCATCTTGTGATCCTAGACAGTCTGAGACATTGACAGTAAAGGTAAATGTATTGATTGGATCTGCATCTGTATCAACAAAGGCATCTTCCAATCCATTTGTTCCAATTGAAAGGTTTGAATCACTCTCAGAATAAGTTGAGACGTTACAATTTCCGGGACCATTTCCTATGGCACCTGGAGGTCCATTAGGAATATCAATAACAATTAGAGATTTACCAATATCAACAAAAGCAGCTTCTCCTGCTTCGGTTATACCTGGTCTTTGTGCTCTCCAGGCCTCAATCGTTACAGAAACATCTCCAGTAGCTGGCACTTGGATACAATTTGTTGAGCTACCAAGCATATTGGCTGCAGCAGGATAAACAATGGTATTAACAGTGGAGCTGACTGTTACAGATTTTACAGCTGGGGTCGTGTTAAATACAAAGTTTAACATTCCTGGAACTTCTGTGACTGTAGTATCCGTTTCGGTAACCACTTCCACCATGGTATCTCCAGCTCTAATTTCACTTGAAGTTGCTCCGTGATTAAGCTGAAAATCTCCTGTTCCTCCTTTAGTAATTGTTCCAAAACCATCGGCATCAGAGTCGAAACTTTCCGGGAAAGATTGCGAGGAATTTTGCCCAGTCCCTCCGTTACTACAGTAGTTTAGACCTCCACAATTTAGTTCTGTTGTATCTGCTGTATCTCCCATTACAGAAATCGCAAGGGTTCCTTGTGTAGAAAGTGCTAAATCAATCTCATTTGTTGTTGGTGTAGTTCCAGTATTCGCATTTAAACTATTTTCAATATTAAGTTTTAAATTCGTAAACAAAGGTGAAATACTTGTTCCAGTCGCAGCAGATACGGATGAGCTTGCAGGATTATTATCGGTATCATCGTAACTGTTTAATATTCCATCGCCGTCATTATCAATATCAAAAGCTTCGGGACAACCATCCTTATCGGCATCTGTAATGTTAGTAATATTTGCATCAGTTACTGTGCCACTATTAAAACCAAGATCGCCATTACAAATTGGTTCGCCACTCTCACCACGAGCTCTTATTGTAACTTTGGTTTGTTTCTTTTGATTAAGATTGTAAACTTTAAAAAGAATGAAGCCATCTTTAACTTTAAACTTCATTAAAATTGTGCCTCTTTTACCACTAAACCCAAGTCCTAAATTAGTCGATGTGTATGGACAATTTATTATATTCTTTGTAGCAGCTATACATCGGGAAATGGCAGGTCCACGATACTGATTTGTTTTATCTATAAACTGCAATGTCGCAGCTCCATTTCCAGAATATGTCAGGTTAAATTTCCCATCACTATCAACAGTGGCGATATCCAAAGTCGTTCCATCCGGAGCAAGGGCAATAACTTGTCCACCACTTTTAAAATCTGCATTACCTGAGCCATTTATTTTACCTCTAATCTCTCCAGCAGAAGCAATATTTAAAAAGGCTAAAACAGTTATAAAGGGCAGGCACCAATTGATCTTCATCTCACTCCGTTAATTGTACAAAAAAATTATTCTAGAATATTTGTATCTGAGGAATCATACTCATTTGCTGACACCTAACAACACAAATTTTCAATTGCTTACTTAGTTGCCATACATAAATTATCACTATAGAATAGTGTATTGTCTGATGAATTTACCCTTTGGAGGCTTGAGTGGCTGAGTCTGAATTAATGCAAAAAGTCATCTCTCTTTGTAAGAGACGTGGTTTTGTTTTTCAAAGTAGTGAAATTTATGGCGGTCTAAAAAGTGCATATGACTACGGCCCACTGGGAGTTGAATTAAAGCGCAATATTGCTGCTGAGTGGTGGTCAGCTACTGTTCATCAAAGAGAAGATGTTGTTGGTATAGATGCCTCAATTGTAATGCATCCTAACGTCTGGAGAGCGAGTGGGCACTTGGCCGGATTCTCAGATCCATTAGTGGATTGCCGAAACTGCAAAGAGAGATTTAGAGCTGATAAAGCCCCTAAAGCCGCAATAGGTACAGAAATAATCTATGTCAAAGGTGGCAAAGGGAAAGGTGAAAAGCTTAAAGGTATTGTTTCAGAGAAAGGATATGTTTGTCCAACTTGTGGTAGTACTGATTTATCGGACGAAAGACAGTTTAATCTAATGTTTCGAACCTCACTTGGACCAGTTGATCCGATTGAGAAGATTTTAGATGAAGTTCAAGCCTCTCCTGGACTCTCAAGACAGGATCTAAAAGCCAAAATTGAAGCTGCCATATCAGATAGTGCAGTTTATCTAAGACCCGAAACAGCTCAAGCTATGTTTGTGCAGTTTTTAAACTGCCAGCAAACAATGTCTATGAAAGTTCCATTCGGCATTGCTCAGCAAGGCAAATCATTTCGAAATGAAATAACAGTTGAGCACTATATCTTTCGCTCTTGTGAATTTGAGCAGATGGAGATGGAATTTTTTGTAGAGCCTGGAACACATGAAGAGTGGCTGCAATTTTGGTGCGAGGCTCGCATGAATTGGTGGAGAAAATACGCCAACAGCAAAGATAAGTTTAAACTCCGTCAACATGAACCAAATGAATTAGCTCATTATGCATCAAATTGTTATGACGTTGAATATGATTATCCTTGGGGCTGGGGTGAGCTTGAGGGCATTGCATCAAGAACAGATTACGATCTTAAAAAACATAGTGAACACTCCGGAGTGAAGCTTAGTTATTTTGATCAAAATAAACCTGATCCAACAACTGGCAAAATGGGTTGGAGATATTTCCCTTATGTTATTGAACCTGCTGCTGGTCTTACTCGAGCAGTCTTGTGTTTTTTACTTGATGCCTACTATGAGGAAACTGGAGTTGATGCTGAAGGCAAAGATAAAACTAGAGTTGTATTAAGACTACATCCAAGATTTGCCCCGATTAAAGCCGCAGTTCTTCCTCTAGTAAAAAAAGATGGCCTGCCAGAAATCGCTAGAGATATCGTTTCTAGATTTTTAAAAGCTGGAATTAACGCAAGTTACGATGAACAACATTCAATTGGCAAAAGATATGCTCGACATGATGAAGCTGGAACACCTTATTGTTTGACTATCGATCATCAAACCTGTCAGGATAATACTGTTACGATCCGTGATCGAGATACTACTAAACAGGAAAGGATTAGCATTGATAGTGCTCTTGAAACAGTTAAGCAAAGACTTTTGCAAGCATAATGGCCTGCCAAGGGATCGCATGTTCTATATAGCCCTACTCTTTGTAGGATTCCTGATCGCATGCGAAAACCCAGTTGAAAAACCTTCTACAACTATCAGAAATGCTCCCATATCACCTATCTCTTCTTCAAAATCTGACATTAAGGAATTTAACTTTGATGCAAATAAACTTGTCAAAAAGTCTAAATCTATTCCATTTGCATTAGAAGACGATCAAAGTAATTCATTTATTCCAACAATCGACAAAGAAAAAGATTTCAAAGATAAGGAAGGAAGAAAAATAATCTCAGAGATCCTTTTTACAACTTCTTCAGAGGATTTTTCAGATTCCCCTACTATCGTAACTCCACCAAAAGAGATCAAAGATGCTCTCAATAATGCTCGGAATGAAAAAGCACTTTACGATAGTATAAATTCTATTCTTGCAAATGTTCCAAATACTCAAACTAAAAAAACTAATCAGATATCCCAACCACTTTTAACCAATGAGGATCTCAATCAAATAGAATCTTCTAAAGCTTCTTTCGGTAACCGAGGATCGCAAAATGCAGGAGTAAGAGTCTCAAAACCAAGCAATTCTACTTCTGGAAAGAAAATCAGTGCTGCACAATTCGAATTCGATGAACTTACACCTGGACCTTCTACAAATAATAATACTTTTAATGAACCGCTACAGGGCCAAGCACGCGGCTACATGATGCTCTATATGATGCATCCAAAAGCAAGAGAAACTGCACAGCGTCAAATTGACAATTTGATTAAAGCTAACATAAAGGAAGTTTACTTAGGTGTCTTAACAGATGGAACTTTTGGCAAAGACTTTAATTTTCTAAATTCCACTCTTTCTAAACTTTCAGAGGCTGGAAGAATTGTTACTTTATCTCTATATCTTACAAATGGATCCTCAATGAGATCCTTTGATCAAACACCAATCACTGCTGGGTTTAATAAAATAGAACCCGCAAAATTTAGGGAAGAAATTGTAAATAACAAATCTACACAGAATGCTTTTCGGGCTTTGGTTCAAGATGTTTATCCAGTTTTTTATTATAACAAACAGCTCAATCCTCTAAATAAAAACAAAGCCATTGTGATGTTAGAAGACAATCTTGATGCAGAATCATATCGAACCATGCGAGCCATTGCTCGTGATGTTTTAGGTAATCTCGTTCAATTTGTTAGAAATCCCTGTCCAGGATGTTACCAAGGAAATGATACAGATTCTGCTGGAGATCAGATCGAGATGCACAATCCCGAAAACTTCTCTAGTTTATCAGCTAATGATGGATATAGTTTTGATGGCACACAATTTTTATATCCGGGAGAATCTGGAGAAGGGATCCCATATGATAGTGCAAAATCTCTAGCACAGCAGTCACAACGAAGAAATTTGAGTTATTTCGGAATATGGAGATCTTCATGGCAAGGTCTGAATTCGGGAGCCTTAGTACATCCAGATAATCGGACATACCATGTTCCCAGCACATCAGAGCTTGAACATGATGCTATTCTTTTAAGAGAAGGGCTAATACCGGTATCTTAGATTAAAGTCGATTTACTCGAGGAAGTACTATCGGCTGGTACTGATTCGAGTTCCTTAAGACATTTTCCTAATGCCTCCCAGGCAAGCACTGCACACTTAACTCTTGCAGGAAATTTTCTAACTCCACCTAAAGCTACAATATCTCCTAAACTTGAATAATCTTTACCAGGAGAAGATCCTTTAATTAAACTTGTTGCTTGAGTATAAAGCTCTCGAATATCTTCAAGGGATTTCCCCTTGCATATCTCTGCCATCATTGAAGCGGAAGCCTGGCTAATTGAGCAGCCTTTGCCTAAAAAAGAAATATCTTCAACATGTTTTCCATCGGAACTAAGCATGACTTTAATTTCATCCCCACAAAGTGGATTGAAAACATGCGCGCAAGTCTTGGCATCCTCCATACAGTGCCGACAGCGAGGATTTTGGAAATGATCCAAAATGACTTCTTGATATAGGTCTTCTACAGAATCCATCATAAGTTAGATGCCGATACTTGAATAAATTACTTATATATCGTACTTCGACAAATATAAGTTATTACAGCTAGATAGGCAAATATTTATGATTTAAAGCCTATTTTATGCTCTCTAGTCAAAAAAGATCTATTTAATGACACCCATAAAAGTCTCTACCTGTTGTTTAAGCTTCTGAGGCACAAAAGCGGACTTCCCTAAGAGATCCAGTATTCGCCAAGCATTACTGCTTAACATCTCAGAAGATTTTGATTGTAAATTTCTTAACTCAGAACTCCAAATCTCAAA